>Ga0181566_10002657_pt1 | contig 14693 bp, 10 predicted proteins | sample 101ome_15_FD_133762 | JGI IMG/M metagenome (GOLD analysis project Ga0181566, IMG submission 133762) | Coastal salt marsh microbial communities from the Groves Creek Marsh, Skidaway Island, Georgia - 101402AT metaG (megahit assembly) | ecosystem: Environmental > Aquatic > Marine > Intertidal... | reverse complement strand
CGTACTTAGCGCTGTGAACTTAGGCGACAAGCTATCTGTGGCTGGTGACTCCATTATGTCATCGTCTCTCTCTGTATCTGGTTTGACTGATTTGGCAAGCACACTTTCTGTAGGAGGTAACACTTTCATGACTGGAACACTGAGCGTACTTAGCGCTGTGAACTTAGGCGACAAGCTATCTGTAGCTGGTGATTCCATTATGTCATCGTCTCTCTCTGTATCTGGTTTGACTGATTTAAGCAGCACCCTTTCTGTAGGAGGTAACACTTTTATGACTGGAACACTTAGCGTACTTAGCGCTGTAAACTTAGGCGACAAGTTATCTGTAGCTGGTGACTCCATTATGTCATCGTCTCTCTCTGTATCTGGTTTAACTGATTTGAAGAGCTCTCTTTCTGTAGGTGGAAACACCTTCTTGACTGGAACACTGAGCGTACTCAATGCGGTGAACTTGGGCAACAAATTATCCGTGGCTGGTGATTCCATCATGTCCGCGTCTCTGTCCGTATCTGGATTAACTGATTTGATGAGCACTCTTTCTGTAGGTGGTAATACATTCTTGAGCGGTACATTAAGCGTTCTCGGAAACTCTGAATTAGGTTCAACATTATCAGTACAAGAGCAAGTATATCTTAATTCATCAATTTCAACATTGGGTACTGCCGATTTCGTCGGAGAAACCAAACTCGGAAACATGTTATCCGTAGCAGGGTTCACAGTCATTAACAATACTCTATCTGTTAAAGATGCTGCATATTTGAGTGGTACATTGAGCGTAACTGGTGGTGTTGAGCTTGGCTCAACATTATCAGTAAAGAGTCCTGTGTATTTAGAAAGCACTCTGTCTGTTGCGTCTGATTCGTTCTTCGATGGACCTATTTTCAAATTACCATCTGGTGTAGAAGCATCTCGCCCTGCAAATACTGCACCAACAGGGTCTGTATTTTTCAACGAAGAAACTTTCAGATTCGAAGGTTTACATTATTTAGGCGAAGGTGTAGCAAAGGAATGGTTACCATTTGGTGGTGTGATTGATATTGACAGCGATACATACATTACAGCCGAAAAAACTCCTGATGACGATACATTGAGTTTCTATGCGAACGACGCAACTGTAGCCAAGATGACGATGACTGAATCACACTTAAGTGTGAACTTAGACACTACTATAACAAAAACATTGTCTGTAAATGGAGCAACTAAATTAGGCAACGTTCTCTCTGTGAATGGTCAAACTGACATTGTTGGATTAACCCAAATGGGCAACACTTTGTCAGTACAAGGCGTAACCTTCTTGTCAAGCTCTTTAAGCGTTTTGGGTGCAGCCAACTTGGGTGATAAATTGTCTGTAGCGGGTGACTCTATCATGTCCGCATCTCTCTCGGTATCCGGTTTAACTGATTTAAAGAGCACTCTTTCTGTAGGCGGAAACACTTTTATGACTGGTACATTGAGTGTACTTGACGCGGTAAACTTAGGAAACAAATTATCTGTAGCGGGTGATTCTATCATGTCCGCGTCTCTGTCCGTGTCTGGATTAACTGATTTGAAGAGCACCCTTTCAGTGGGAGGAAACACCTTTTTGAGTGGAACATTGTCTGTATTACAAGATACCAACCTCGGATCTAAATTATCTGTAAACGGACAGACGTTCTTATCGAATACACTATCTGTTCTAGGAGGTGTACAATTAGGTAACAAACTTTCTGTTCAAGACGCATCATACTTTTCGTCATCAATTTCAGTGGCTGGAACAGCTGATGTTGTATCAGCCACCAAATTAGGCAACATTCTCTCCGTATCCGGTGCTACCACTATCGCTAATAGCCTTTCTGTTTCTGGAACCACAGATATATTGTCCGCTACTAAATTAGGCGACATTTTGTCTGTTTCTGGCGCAACCACTATCAATAACACTCTGTCAGTGAACAGCACATTAGACGTATCTGGATTAACACGAATCAATGGAACTTTATCTGTATTGAGCTCGATTAAAACCGACGCCGATTCATTTGTAAATGGTATTCTATCTGTGAATGGTGCAACTTACATCAATTCGCAATTATCAGTAAATGGTGACGTTATTATTGACGGAACTGCAAACAGAGAACTTTTTGTAAACACGATTAACAAACATAATGGTGAAACATTGACGATAAACGCCCCGACCTTAGTTGTAAATGGTAATTTGGATGTTGCTGGAACGTACAACACTATCGATGTGACTACATCGCAATTGTTCGCCGAAGATAAGACAATTGTATTGGGTACATCGGATACCTATATATTAGGCACGGAAGGTTCACCCACTGATCCATCAGATGGTGTTGATGAAGCAACAAACAATGAAGGTGGTATATTAATTGCAGGTAAACCACTTGAATCTAAAATAACTTTATTCAATGATACTTACGCAACAAACTACTCAATCACAAACAATGGTGTATGGGAAAAGTCTTTCAAGTGGAATGTAAACCAAGGTGCTACAAACTACGGTCATATTGCCACTGACGTATCTACAGACTCTTCTTGTCGTGAGGACGAACCATTCTGGGAACTTAAGGGTGGTGCTTTCCATTTGAGTTCTACTAAATTAAACGACTTAGGCAACGAAGTTATTGTAAAATACGGTCTCAGAATTAATGCAAACGAAGAATTGGAAATTATTAAAAAAGTTGGCGATGCTGCAACGAAACGTGTAGCCAAGTTCGGTATTACATCTGCTTTGTAAATTGTTTACTTATGATGATAGCTTTCTAGCAGATGGATCAATAATTTTGTCATCACAGAATTTAGGCATCCACAAGTAAGGAATAAGGTTTCCATCGAAATACTTCGTGTAAATAGAATAATAATAAAATGTTTCTTTCAATTGAAACTTACTTTTTTCAAACTCTTTTTGTTCCACTAAATCTTCAACATACGATGTTAACACGTCACTCCAAGATTCAGTCTCGATGCTTAGGCCATCACTAAATGCTTCTTTTTCTCTCCACAGTACACTACTTGGTAATAAAGGGTCTATTTCATCATCAAACGCTTTTCGAAGCATGTACTTTTCTATTCGATGGTTACTCATTCTCAATACTGGATGAATTGAAAGATAGTATTCAACAAACGCATTGTCCGCAAAAGGTACACGCGCTTCCAAACCAAACTGTGATATGGTTCGGTCACTTCTCAAACTATCAAAGTAACAAATGTCTTTTACTAACCTACAACATTCTTCATGAAACAAATTAGGGTCTGTACAGTTCTTGAAATATTTGTATCCTCCACATACTTCGTCAGAGTAATCACCATTAAATACAACTTTACAATCGCTGTTGCTCGATATATATTTAGCAATCAAATAATTGCCAACACTTGCACGAACTGTTGTTGTATCGTAACTTTCAATCGTACGTATAACATTTTCAATAGCTTCTAAAAAGTCTTTTTTATCTAATTCGATCGTTGTATGATCAGACTTTATGTGTTCAGCAACCATTCTAGCGAATTTTAGATCAGGAGATCCTTTCATTCCAATTGAAAACGTTTTGATACCTGGTTGTTTTTTTGCAAGAATTGAACATACTAGACTACTGTCTAAACCACCAGATAAAAGTGCGCAAATGTTTCTATCAGACATCATCCGTTTCTCAACGGACTTTTCAAAAAGATTTTTAATGTTGATAAGTATTGTCTCTTCATCATCTAAAATAAATTTTGTAGAACCTATTGTATTTACATATGGAAATAAATACGATAAATGTGTATAATTAGATAGTATAGCAAAATGACCAGGTGGAAATTGTTTTACAGTTTTTGTGGTAATGAATGCTTTCGCTTCTGAAGCAAACGAATATGTGTTTGTATCAAAGAATAACGGACGCACACCATATCGGTCCCTTGCAAAAAATACAAAATCATGTTTTGTATCATAAAGTGTAAATGCAAACTCACCATCTAATGATTCACAAACTTTGGATATGATTTCATAAATATTTGTATTCTCGTCATTGCACTTGAAATGATTGTACAAATGAAGAATGACCTCACAGTCGCTGTCTGAGTTCATTTTGAAACCATATGTCGTGGACAACCATTTATGATTAAATATTTCTCCATTACAGATTAACACATTTTCATGGAACCACATTGGTTGGTTTCCCTTTTCGCTGGTGTCGTTAATTTTCAAACGATTGAATACCATTTGAACATGTTCATTTTCAAATTTTGATGTGTCTTCTGGACCTCTATGTTTCAATACGTTATGATCTTTCGTATTCGGAAATTGTTTTAAACAAAACAATATTCCACACATTTTTTTATTAATTATAATGCTTCTGTACCTTAAATATATTCGGTTGATTTACTAATGATTTACTAATGAATTCCTTCCGAATATATTTCAAAAATCAGTTCATCAACAAAATATGCGTTTTTATATTTGACCACCATCGAATAAAATATGATAATTCAGTTTTGATATACTTCCGTTTTTCCTGTCGTATTTGACGATTCCTTTTTTCCTCACAGAAAATATCGATGTTTTTGATTTATAATATTCTTTTTCTTCGGGAGTTGTGTCTTGGTCTGAATCAATAAAATCGAGTACATATCTATATTTCCAGCTTATTGGAATTTGAGTCCAATTCAAATATTTTATTTGTTGAATATCGTTATTCACAAACTCATCGAACGAATCAGAGTCCATCACAATTGTGTTTAATGGCTTGTTTATTATTCGTTTATTTATCTTTTGTTGATACTTCTCATTAGTATATAATATGGATTGCAGATTTGCTTGATCATTCAGTGGCAAGCAACATATATTGTTTACGTTTTTATTTTTATGTACAAGCTTTTTATCCGATTCGTCATACAGTTGTTTTAATTTGTTCAACTTGATATTCATTTTGCTTTCCATCATTTTTAAAAACTGATATCTACTTAAGTTTATTTCAAGTGTATTTGTTAAATGGATATTCACATCATTGATCAACTTTTATGCAATGTTTTCCATGAAAATAAAACCATTGTTCAGGTTTTGAATTCCTTCAAAAAATCACCTATAGGAAAGCTTTATGGATCTATTTCCGAGGAACGCCTAAAGAATAGAGTTGATCAAATGGAAAGTCAAATGAAAATTGTTCACGAACTCAACAAGTATCCCTTCGTAAAACAAAGAACTCCAGAATGGTATGACATACGAAACTCCTTAATTACTGCTTCAGATTTTGGACAAGCTACCAACAGAGGAAAATTTGGAAATCAAATTGATTTTTTCCGAAAGAAAGTTGGGTACGAACTTGATACATTTGACAGTTCGTCTCCCCCACTACAATGGGGAATACGGTATGAAGAAGTTGCAAATAAGTTTTATAAAAAAAAGATGAACGTTTCAGTTTTTGAATATGGAATTATGAAACATCCAAATTACGATTTCATTGGAGCTTCTCCAGATGGTGTTAGTGATACTGGTGTTATGTTGGAGATAAAATGTCCTTACAATCGAAAAAATACACAAGAAATACACGAACAATATAAACTTCAAATTCAAGGACAGTTAGAAGTGTGTGATCTAGAGTACTGTGATTACCTTGAATGTTATATTAAGGAATATGACTCATTGGAACAGGCTATAGAAGATAAAGGAAATCCTGAAATTCACCATCAAGGAATCGTTTTAGAATTATATAGTGGAGACTTCGTGTATGGTGAATTAGATGATTTGGAGTTCTCACATGATAAAACATTTCGCAAACAATACATATATGCTATTCATGATTTCTATATTCAACGTGAGAAAAGAGATCGTGTTTTATGGAATAAATTATTAAAAGAACTGAAGGATGTTTGGGATCAAGTTTTGGAATTCAGAAGAGATAAAGTAGCATACGAAAAAAAAGTTCAGAAGAGAAAACGATGTTCGAATCAGACTCGATCTGCTAAGAAAGACATACCTTGTTCAAGTTTATTTCGTCACATAGAGTCGGATGAAGGACCGTTAAACTGTACATAGAATCAATGAAAATAGACATTAAAATGTTGAAATACATTAAAATGACAATAATGTCGTATTTGTATGTATTCAGTGGAGTATTTTTTTTGCTATGTGTTTCTCTTTTTGTATATCAAAAAACATTTCAAGAAGATTTTGTAGTATGTGACTCTGATTGTAATCTTGAAATACTTAAACAACGTTTTGAGAGAGAACGAACTTCATTACTGTATCAATTGAATCATCTCCATACACTTATTACAAACATACTTGGAAAAGAGTTTAAATTTGAACAACCTTTAAACAATGTTCAAAACATTGACACGATTTCACAAAAAAAACTTATTTCAAACATAGACGCTGAAAACTTCTGTAGAGACATAGAACCCACTTGGAACGCTAAACATTATCACAATTTAAATTCAGAAAAACGACAAGACATTGTTAAAAACATTGTTAAAATTAATTCACAATATAATGAGCATTTATCCATAATTTATGTAACACGCAAAAGATGTTTAGAACAAATCGAAAGTTTTATGCAATCCATCCAAGGTTTGAATTCAAATTTATCTATGATTTGTGACGCAGAACATCAAATGGACTGTGATTTGAAGAATACTGATAATATATTCGACAAATCGAATGAAAATCAGAAACACTTATCATCACAATATCAAAACATTTTGAACACAGTATGTCTAACTGTGAACTACGTTCGCGGTTTAAATGCTCTCGCAAAACTGTCGAAAAAACTTAGTATTTCTTTGTCGAAAAAATGAATCGTTTCAAGTATCGATTTCGTCAACACTATCATAACCATGATTCAACTAGTTAACTTTATTAACTTTGTTCAACAACTCGCTTGTTTTTATGTTCAATCCTGTTTTGAGAATTGAACTAAATGTATTGTTTATGGATGTAATCTGATCCGTAATGTTATGAAATGTATCTGTATTTTTGATCGATTTGAAATTTCGATCATAGGTTTTGTTATCATTTCCGTTATCTTGTCTGAACATTTCTTTCAAATTATGTTTCGACGTTTGATGAGAAAACAATTCATTATACCATTGCTTATTAATCGATGCAAATAAAATTACGATTACAATTGTGAAAAAGTTGAATGCACGACTCATTGTAATAGATTTTGACATTTGATTTTTAATAATATTTTTTACACATCATTAATGCAAAATCTGTCTAGCACACCTAACAACACTTAAATTAAAGACAGAGTATTTTGTTCAATTATATAAATGAGTATTCGTACATCCGTGCTTTATTTATTTGTACTGCTTTTCAGTATTCTATTGTTTAAATCATTATTGATATCTAGAAAACACGTGATTGAAAAGTATAACACAACAAGTTACAATCACAAAGATAACATGTATACGTTTATTCAAAGTTGGTCAAATGGGAAAACTTACAATACAAAATCTGTTAACTGGTCACGAGAACGAATTGCTAAAAGTAATCTAACGCGTCAAATTATCTCCGAGTTGCACAAATTGTTTGATATATACAGTGTTATGAATACAGATGAATATAATGATGAACACTTTGAACAGTATGATTCATTCCTTAAAAAATATGCAAAATACTTCACTGAATGCAAAAACATTCATTTTCCAGTCATTCAATATGTTCTGGACAACATTTTTAACACATTGGATCTAAACCTGAATCATTTAAAATATATACCAGATGAGGACAGAGAACAGTATACAAAACGAATCAATGACTTCGTATCAAAAAACCTCAGTGATATCATGGATTTCGAAGGACGAAACCATCCAAAGTATTTAAATAAGTACGGTCGTTCTTGGATTAAAGAGTGGAGTGATGCTATTCAGATATTTTGCTTTTATAATTATTTGAGCGAACAACTCTACTCTGCACAAAAAGATATTTTGTACATCCAAGAACGAATTTTGGAGACTGTCAAACAAATAGCAACTGACAATACCAATATAACTGAGGATGTTGAACAAATCGTATCCAACAAACTTGACAATGAGATGAATGATATCAATAATAGATTATCAAAAACAGAATCAAGCTTGTTATCAAACAAGAAACAAATAGATGTTGCAATTGAAAATAGCATATCTTTATCAGATGAAAAATTAAACTCAAAACTTGGTGAAGCAATTGAATCTATTCAAACATCTTACGATAAAGAGTTCAAAAACGTTCAAGCCCAGCTTAACGAGACTGAAAACTCAAAAGAAAAACTTGATACCAAAATCGACACTGTTACAAACACGATAGCGAACCAGATAGCCGACGTTCAAAATCAGCTCAACCAATCAAATAGTTCAATTGGAAATATCGACAACAAAATTAACAATGTAGTGGATACAAAAATAGATACTGTTGCAAACAAAGTAGCGAACCAGATAGCCGACGTTCGAAATCAGCTCAACCAATCAAATAATTCGATTGGAAATATCGACAACAAAATTAACAATGTAGTGGATACAAAAATAGATACTGTTACAAACAAAGTAGCGAACCAGATAGCCGACGTTCGAAATCAGCTCAACCAATCAAATAGTTCGATTGGAAATATGGAAAACAAAATTAACAATGTAGTGGATACAAAAATAGATACTGTTACAAACACTTTCGGTAAACAACTTGGTGAAGTACAAAATTTAGTGATGAACGCAGAAAAATCTAATAAGAACCAATTGGATATTGTAACAAATCAGTTCACTAATCAATTAGAAGATATTCAAAAAGAAATCAACCAATCGAAAGGTTCGATAACAAAAATAGACAATGAAATCAATAAAGTTGTCAATAACGAAATAAACGATGTTACAAACATTTTTGGAAAAAAAATCGATGAGGTCCAGACTGAAAGCATAAAAACCTCCAAAAAATTAGAAGATAAGCTCAAAACTTATTTTCAGAAAATCACAAAAAGTATTGAAGATAACTTGTTGAATAATGAAAAAGAAGACAGGCAAAGATTTAATGACCTCACAGATCAAATCAACCAAATCAATGAAACCTTGAAAGAAAATAAAAAAAATATGGAGAAAAAAATCACCACTACTACATCTGGAGTCGTAGAAAATGAAACAAACATTTCTGCGTTGAATGAACAGTTTAAAACATTATCGGAATCAATTACATCTTCACAAACAAACGCACCAGAATGGTTTGATACCTATAAAAACATTATAGAACGAAACAGTGGCAATATATCTGGAATCGAAAAAAATAAAACAAACATTTCTGCGTTGAATGAACAGTTTAAAACATTATCGGAATCAATTCAATCTTCTCAAGATAAACTAACAGGATTTATGAGTGCATTCGATGATGACACTTTGAAAAATTTAGCTCAAGCGTCTGATATTTCTGATCGATTGGATGTTTTACAACAGAAATATGAAGAAAGTGAAATTGTGAAGGTTGATCCAACTTTGTTCACGAAATATGATAACTTTGAGAGGGAATTACGAACATTTGAAAGTCAGCTAGATTCTCAACAAGAACAAATCAACAAAACGTTGATTCCATATGTCTCTCAAAATTGGGACAATATAAATAAACATGTGGATGATTCATTGAAACCATATATTGATAATTACATCAACCAAAAATTTATTGAAGAAATAAAAGATTCTATCCGAACCCTATAAGATGAGAATTATCCATATATTTTTACTCAAAACAAATTTTCATTTATCAACTATAGCTAAAATTACTTTAAAGAAAAACCTTTTCACAAGATCGTAAAATCATTTTTTCCACATACTACCAGATTTCAAATTTATATTCACAAAGAACGAATTTGGACAATACAACTCTATTTTATCATAATGATCCATGTTGAAAAAAACCCAAACACTTTTCGAGATTTCAGGTACAATAACATCTTTACGATTACACAAAACTGTGTAAGTTTCTTTTGATGATGAATTAGACTGAGTTACTGCAATAAATGGACAACAGTAATAGTAAGGCAACACGATCACTCCCTTAAATATGTCAATATGTTTTTTATAAAAATTATGTAGTTTTTTGGGTCCTGATAGTTCGTAGACATCAGATTCTGACTTTATTTGAACACGCTTCGTGATTAGTTTTTCATAAATATCTAAGATGAGATTCATCCAAAAAGGATGTTTTGGACGTTCACTAAACAAACATCCGTTATGAATCGTTTGCGTCATGTACATGGAATCGTACCATTCTTCAGTGAGAACGATAAGAGGTGGTTCTAATGTTTTGTTTACAGTTTCTAGTTTTGATGAAAGTACACAATGAACAAACTCGTCGAGTGATTTTATACATAAAAAGTCAATATCCGTGTAAAGACCACCAAAGTGATACAGTAGCAGATACCTAAAGAAATCACATTTAATGATATTAAATTTTGTTTCTGCTTCAAAAATGCACACAAGAAACGGATAATGTTGTTTTGTGAATTCAATAGATTCGTCCAAGTCCCAACATTTGTGTTGAAATGAATCTTTGAACTTATTGATATTATGACTTAGCGCTTCATGTTCATGTGTAGTTGAATGTTTTTTTTTATTACCATCAAAATCAAACAGGATTTGATGATAAAAATACATATTTATTAAGATTAATTTATGACTTTGTTTTTAAACTAGGGTTTGCTTCCAACATGTTGGTATTTTGAATGGAACATCGTCTTCTCCTTGATGAAACAAATGAATTGTTTTCGATTTTTCAGAAGAAAACGAACCACTTTCGTGTAATAAATACACAAAAAATGTGAACACGTCAGTGTGTCTAAGATACAGCTTCGAAGCGTTCATGATTACAATCATCGATTCAAAAAAATTGGATTCCTCGAACATAGAATCAAGATAAACATTAAGGGTCGTTTCAGTAAGATTTAGTTTTGGCAATCGAAATCCTTTGATAGATGATATTGCGTTGTATTTGAATTTGAATCGTGCCAAACTATTTTGCCATTTACTTTTTTCAACTCGGGCATTTCGTGTAAATGAAAAGTAGTTGGTCCACACACTTGGTTCGATTTCATACAGTTGGTACGGATCAAATTTGGTTTCGTTTCCAAAGAAACTCTGAAATATTCCTTTGAACTTATCAAATCTATATTTGTCGAAATATCCGAAAAACTGTCTATCTTTAGTATTCTTATGATCACCCATAAGTAATCGTAAAACACTGTTATCCGATAATTCTTCAAGAAGAATATATTTAACATCAATCCCAGAATACAGATAATCAATATACTGTTCAAACTTTTTTAAAACAACATAGTGTACTTCAATATTTGGTTCATTATTTGAACAAATGTATCGAACAATACTACTATATGTTAAGAAATCATTTACATTATTTTGTGGATGGACAATCAAACAAGTCATTTGAATTAAACGAATATTTTCTCAAATTCTTGTCGTAATACTTCATGACAATCTTTTTTGATGTTTCGATATTTGATATTAAACTGAATGATAAGATCTGATTGTGTCGTCATTCCCTTTCCTGCTAAAACAAATGGTTTGTATTCGCGCATTATATATCCAAGTTTTGTGAGATCAATTAGTAATACATTTCCTGATGGATGGGTTACATTGAATTTCGTTCCAAAGATAGAATCGGTGAAATCAATAGGTTTCACCAGAACTAAATTATTTTTAGCATCTACTGTGAAATTCGGATCACGTTTGATTTCAATTGTAAACAACAAAACGGTATCTTTTAAAATATTTTCGAATTTGTACACCTTTCCAGATTGAACTCCGGGTTCAATCTTCAACGAGATGACTTTATCAATGTGTTCTTTACCGGTTGAATCGCACGTATTGCAACTTCCAGAACTTTTCACAAAACCTTCATCACATACGCATTTCGATCTCACCGTTTGAATAAAAGTCGCCGGACCCATTCTCTGTGCGATTTGTTGATTCACGTACCCATTTCCATTGCACGTGCTACATGTGGCTCTACATTTTGAACAATTCACCTCACTTTTAACATTCATATTTTTTGTCAGTCCTGTAAATGCTTCGCTCAGAGTTATCACTATATTTTTATTTTTATGTTCTTTCATTCCATGTTTCCTTCGATCTGTTGTACCTCCACCGAAAAACTGTCTGAAAATATCAAAATCTTGAAATGAACCAGCATTCATACCACCGAAACCAAAATCAGTACTTTCTTCGGATGTCAATGCAGAATACGCATTAGTAATCTCTTGAAATTTCTTCTCGTCACCGCCTTTGTCAGGGTGGTGCTTCACAGCCAATTTTCTGTAAGCTTTTTTGATTTCATCTTTCGTTGCATTTCTTGATACACCTAGTACATTGTATGGATCCATACTTTATCGAAAAATATGGTGAGAACTTTTAAATACTTATATCGTACTCATCACTCAAAATGTACGATGAATTTTATCAACATTTTGTAAAAGTACAATCCTTTTTCCTGATAAGCGTTTCGCCATAAAACAAAATAAAAAGTGTTCACAAAGAGACTCATCTTTCGATGAATCATGTGAACATGTATCCCAAGTTATTTGGGAATTGTTAAGTATGTCCTTATGAATTATTGCGAAACCTCCGAAAGCAGAATTAACATCAACAATATCTTTGTTTCTTGAAATAAAATGTCTATCAAACGTTTTCGTTTTGGCATCTTTCGAACAAAAGTTGCACTTTTCAAATGCACAAAAAGGCCAGAAGGTCTTAGACCTTGTGTCGAAAAATGAAAACGTGTCGTAGTAATGATTCAATAACACTGGTTTTTTGTATTCTGATGATATATGAACTCCTGGAATCATAAGTTGTTGTGTATAGGGTGAAAACATACCAATGTTTTGATTTGTTGGATTACATGAAAACATTTCAGTCAATATAGTTGGTTGAAAAAAGATGTTGCTGTCGATTAGAATATTCCAAACAGAAGTTAATGGACGTGCTGATTCAACAAGTTTGTTTCTTATCTTTGATAAGTTTGCAATTCTATCGTTATTCTTTCCATTGCCAATGTTTTTATAATCACGCGTAAAGTCGTATGTTGTCAGTTGACTTTTTTTGGATTTTGATCGAATGAACGTTTTTAGCAACTCTTTTGTTGAATCTTTTGAATTATTCTCGTGAATGATGTAATCAAAATGTACATCATATATTTTTTCAAATGAATTCATTGCATCAAAAAAGAAGTTTTTTAAGTAGTCTTCATTATTCTTGAACATACAAAGAATCGTTATATGGGTAACTTGTTCAGAACCATCGAATAGCTTTTGTTTCATTTATTTTTGATATACAAACAGTTGGTAAGTTTAAATAAAAAATCAAATTATTAGTAAATAGGAATGCCTGGTTATTTCCAATCTGTGTTTCAAGATGGACAGCATTTAATGTCTTCTATTGCTGGAGATACGATTGTCAAAACATCAGATGGTAGTCGTTTACTTTTTGGGATTGGTGATGAAACGTCTACACCTCTGGTCACACTCACAAAGATAGATGGTGTTAAAGATGTTTTTATAGATGCAAATCTTCAAGTGAATGAAATCAACGTGAATACTGTCAACATAAATAGTAACTCTGTTTCCAATTTACTCGTGGCTGATGAATTCACTGTTGAAGGAAAATTGAAATCAATAAATGAATCTGATTTTGAAGGACGTGTATCTTTCACTCCTTCATCCTTATCGAGTAATACACTACACATATACTCGAATTCAGATGTGCTTCGAATTGATCAAGACGGTGCAACAGTATTTCAAGTTACACAGGAAGGGTTTTTAGAAACAAGTACATTATCTGTAAATGGAACAGTTAATGTGAATGGAGATTCACTATTTTCAAATTTAGTTGTTGATGGTCCAACATTTCGTATTCCACATGGAGAAGAAGATAAGAAACCAAATGCGGATTTGAGTGATGTTGGAACATTGTTTTATAATGAATCTAAAAAAAGATTCGAAGGCGTTTCATTACTAGCCACAGACACTGCAAAAGGATGGCTTCCATTAGGTGGATTAATTGATGATAATGGAGACACTTTCATAAGTGCGGTAGATTTCCAAAATAATAACAATGATATTTTGTATTTTCATACTAGCAACTCGACTGTTCCAGTTACCATTATGGATAAAAATGTACTATCCATCAATTTAGATGTTATTATCACCAAGGATCTTACTGTTGACAATTCTATAGTAACAACACGCACTGAAATAACTGATTCATTGAGTGTTGGAAGTAATGTGTACACATCAAACATCTTTACCAGTAACGTAATCACACAAAACATCACAATATTAGACGACATCACCATCGCTGATACACTCAGTATCGGAAGCAATGTGTACACGTCAAACATGGTCGCCAGTAACGTAATCACACAAAACATCACAATTTTGGACGACATCACCATCTCTGACACGCTCAGTATTGGAAGCAACGTGTACACGTCAAACATGACTGCCAGTAACGTTGTCACACAAAACATAACCGTTTTGGACGACGCCACCATATTTGACACGCTCAGTATTGGAAGCAACGTATACACGTCAAACATCGAAACCCTTCGATTGGTGGCTGATGCGCTGGTTACGTCAAACATGGTCGCCAGTAACGTAATCACACAAAACATCACCATTTTGGACGACATCACCATCGCTGACACGCTCAGTATTGGAAGCAACGTGTACACGTCAAACATGACTGCCAGT
>Ga0181566_10002655_pt1 | contig 14698 bp, 8 predicted proteins | sample 101ome_15_FD_133762 | JGI IMG/M metagenome (GOLD analysis project Ga0181566, IMG submission 133762) | Coastal salt marsh microbial communities from the Groves Creek Marsh, Skidaway Island, Georgia - 101402AT metaG (megahit assembly) | ecosystem: Environmental > Aquatic > Marine > Intertidal zone... | reverse complement strand
TAAAAAGAAGGTTTGGCTAAAACGAAAACCACTGCAAGGACAAACTTCCAAGCGGTCCGAGTATGAAGCCCTGCTTGCTGCTCCACCTGCTGCTGAAGGAAGGCGGCATAAGGAATCGATGAGTCTGGGCAGTAAGATGATCTTCTTTAATCATCCTGCTGCAAAGGACGAGGACACTCTCGCTGAGTTCTTCATGCAGAGATATGAGGGAGGACTTAAGGAGGGACACTGTAAAAGAAACGCCGCCGATGTCGGGTAAACGGTTTAATCCATACCTTGGCATAGCTCCTTTCAAGAAAACGCCTCAGAAACCCGTAAAGCCTCAAAAACACCGCTGATCTCTGGGAAAATCTTCCGACCAAAACGAAACCAAAAATACTCACCCCTAAACAAATAAAATTATTAATCCTAAACCTAATAAATTTAAAGTATGAATATAACTCCCGAATTTATGACATCCCGCCAGTTCAAGAAGTTTAAGAAAGAGCTGGGGCATCCCGCCGCAACTGAAATGTACGTCAACCTATGCTGCCAATTGGAGGGCATCACCCGTAAGTCTAAAGCAGATAATGGATGCCTTGGAACTACTGATCCAGAAGAGATCGCCTTCATGTGCAATGCTGAGCAGTACGAAGACCTCGACGACAAGAAACTTACGGATGCTCTGCTCGTTTCATCCTTAATGATTGAAGAGAGCGGGGACTACAGGGTTATCTCCTGGGAAGAGAATAATGCTAATCTGCTTAAGAACAGAAAGAATGGGAGGAAAGGTGGAAGACCTTCGTCGAAAGACTCCTCTGATGTATCAGGTGTACTCGCTGATGATAGTAATGCATTAGTGAAAGCGGAACGGAACGACAAAGGAACCTTAAACAGCAACGATAAAGGCAACTTAAACAGCAACCTAACCGAACTAGAACATAACCAAACGAAAACAGAACAAAACGAAACAATAACGGAACGTAACGTAACAGGTGGGTTAACCCAAACAGAACCATCGGTTAACCCTGGGTTATACGAGGAGGAAGTTGATAACGATGATTTCCCTTGGTAACATCGAACGAGAGGATTAAATGATTCCTAGTTTACCCAATTCCCTTTCCTTTTAGGAGGTACTAATGAGGTACCAATGTGCTTTCTCGGAACAAAGCACTTCTCTAAGTGAATAGATACCTAAGTTTCGGACGATCTAAGATCTTACTCAACTATCCCAGAGTCACCTAGTCGGTTACCTCATAAACCTCTACCAGTACCTCTCCTATACCATCATCGGCTGACTTTACCTGTACCGTGTAAACGCCTATGCCTAGTGTCAGAAACGCGACCGCGCTCTTGCTGTCGTCAGTCATAAATGGGCGGCCTTGGAAGGTATCCGTAGGCTGGAGAGGGAATGCGCCCGCCGCCTCCATTGCGGATACGATTTCGACAACATTATCGTTGTCCTTTTTCCAGTCGTCAATGACTGCGACCACATCTGGCGGATTGCCATCCCAGCGAGCCTTGTAGACCGTCATAGTCGGGTTTGGTAGCGGGTTTCCAACGCCTAGGTCGGCGAGCTTTGGCCCAACTGCTCGAATCAGCATCTTCTTCTGCTGTCCTAAAACAGTGAAGCCCGGCGTAACAAGCCCTTCAGGCCCGAGGTCAACACGAGCTGATACATTAACCAAAGCCTTCGCCGACTGGACTGCAGTCGCCAACTCATCCTCTGAATATAGTTCATTATTGGAGGGAGATAAAACCACTTCCTGCTGACCTAACTTTCTAGCGGATTCAAAAATCGTTATAGGAATGTTGTTCTGCTGGAGGTAAGATTCTGTCTTTATAACATCCGTGCTATCAGTCGGATCACCTCCGGCCAACAATTCGAGATCATCAGTAAAGCCATCATTATCAGAGTCAGATGAAATTACTGCCGTCGTATCGTCAGTTATCTCGTAAACTTCCACTAGCACTTCTCCAACACCATTATCAGATGAACTTACTTGGACCGTATAGACCCCGATATCCAGCGTTAGCAGAGCAGCTGCACTTGTGTGGTCATCCGTCATGAACGGCCGGCCTTGAAAGGTCGCTGCCGGCTCGAGGGGAAATGCGCCAGCAGATTCCATAGCCGATACAATTTCCGCTATGTTATCATTGTCATTCTTCCAATCATCAATGACTGCGATAACATCGGGTGGATTACCATCCCAACGTGCTTTGAAAATTGTCATAGTAGGATTTGGCAATGGGTTACCAACACCTAAATCTGCAAGCTTCGGCCCAACTGCTCTAACGAGCATCTTCTTCTGCTGGCCTAACACAGTGAAGCCTGGTGTTACGAGGCCACCAACACCAAGGTCAACTCGAGCTGACACGTTCACGATGGCACGAGCAGCCTCAACAGCATTATTCCTCTCCTCTTCTGTATAGCGATCTATTCCATATTCAGCCGGATTTCCTTTGACATCCTCCTTTCCTAGTTCCACCGCGGATGCTAGTATACTATTAGACAGTCCAATACTCTGAAGATATTCTTCGGTCACCTGGATATCTTGTGGATTCTTTGGATCACCCCCAGCAATTTGTTCGAGGACGTCAGAAAAACCATCGGAGTCATCATCATAGTCCGAGGAATCGACAATCCCGTCATCATCTACGTCAGCTGACGTTTCATCATCTCCCGCATACAAAACCGCTGGATCTCTCACTATACCTAAGGCAGGATTATCATCGTATCTACCATTATCCCTGATATATACAGTCATTGTACGTGTTGCTTCATCGTATATATAACCTTCGCGAATTTTTTCATCATATTTGAAGTCGAAGTATTCACCGCTGGCTTGATTTCGCTTAAGATAGACAGGGTTTTCAGTACCTTCTGGTATAATCCACTCTAAGCTTACGATTTGGCCAAATTTATCTGGATCAGTGATTGTTACCGAAAAATCAAGAACCTCAGTTAACGGCGTAAAACCTTCACGCCCTGCATCTCTTGCTGTCTTAGCAGCCATTATTTCGGAGTGTCTATTAGCAACCGATACCTCCAAGTCGAAATGCGAATTCCCTTGCCCCGCACCCGCAACGTACATCGTCACTTGTTCCGACTTTGCAGCTTGATCGTCTTCCTTCGTACTTGAAATAGCACCCAAAGTGTAAAGCTTTGACTGAGCAGTATCACTCGCTTGGTCTAATGCATCTTTACTGGTTATAACAGCCTTATCTTTTGCATCAGCCACAAAGTTGGAAACTTGCTGCGAGACTACCCCGTCACCATTTATATCTTGGCCAAAAACGGCTTCGTTTAAACCCGCCGGAGTGTAGAAAATCAAGGAACTTTTATCAAGTTCTCCATCTTCAGAAATATCGTAAACTCCGTAAGATACTTCCGTGGCCTCATTGAATTCGAAAGTATCCTTTACAACTACTGAATAGCCTCCATCACGTTTCGCTTGCACAGCCATCGCTATCGATGAATAGCTCAACCCCTCAACCTTCATCGTAACGTCGAGATTTACTGGGCCTCTCGAATTATCCAGGATCGGAATAGTTGTTCTCCCATCCTTAATAAATAGCGTCCCATCATTTGTTTTGCGTAAAATCGCACCAGTCGTATCCGTTTCGACGTCCGCTAGCTCCCCTATTTGGTCGGCTCTCGATGAAATTTTTCCATCACCGTCTATATCTTGATTGAAATCGTCTTCGAGCCACGTGGCACGCTTGTGTTCAGCTGTAAGTGTCCAATCAATTACACCATCTGCTGATGCATATAGCCTCTGCCAATAAAACTCTTCCGATGATTCTTCAATTATTTTCAAGAGTATATAGTAGCCTACTCCTATATCTGTATCAACAGCCTCTGCTGCATATACAACTGCATCATCTAAACTCACATGCATACCGCTATCGTCAGTAATTTTCAAAAGTAAGCGGTCTAACTTCTCGATAAACAATCGGCCACTTGAATCGGTTTTCGCCTTTTCACCTACCAAATCTGTTTCAACCGCCAGTAAGGATGAAAAGTCTTCTCCAATTTCACCGTTGAGATCTAAATCTTGCCTGAAAATACGCTCCTTTGAAGCTATCGCAAAGCTCGCTATTTCCGAAGTCCAATCAATGAACCCCGTTTTCGAGACTGAATACATGAGCCACAGGATAGTTGCAGAATCAGACCCTACTGGCATGTAAACCTCCTTAATCAAAAGGGCGTAGTTCTCTTCAGCAGCCTGAAACTCGACAGCGTATCCACTAGATTCAATAGAACCCCATTTATCGCTGTCCTTATATTCAAGGTTCGGTTGCGATCCGTGACTGTCTTTTATCGTGATATAACTTCCCGAATTCTCAGGATCATGGATATAAAGGCCTCCGAAACTGTCTTTCTTCAAGATAGCTCCAACTGTGTCATTTGGTAAAACGTTCAAATCCCCTTCGTTTATACCAATTTTAGCATCCTCATTTAAATCCTGATCAAAAAACTTTTCATGCGACGCTATTGCAGGCCCAAATGCTCCAGATTCCCATTCGATGGTTCCATTGGACTTTATATTGTAAGTTTCCCAATTAGTTACGCTTTCAGACGTCGTTACATTTGTTTCGACAATCTTGATAGCAATTTTGAAACCTCCACTCTCATCCGCCTCGACAGCATAGGGATTCGATTCGATTTTTTCATTATCCTTCGTAATTTCGTAAGAGAAACTCAATTGAGATCCATCTTCGTTAGCGACAGGTATTGTGCTTCCGTTAGAACTTATAAATAGATTCCCTTGTTGATCTGTTTTAAGCACAGCACCTTTTGTATCAGATGAGACATCGATTAAATTCGGTACTACAAAACCAATCACACCATTACTATCAATATCCTTGTTTAAAGACGTCTCAAAACCATAAACGGCATTAGTCCACTGGCTTTTTGCGTAATCAAGCACACCCTTTGAATCTGTCTCCAAAACCTCCCATCCGTATGAGTTTTCCTTTGAATTCTGATCAGTAAAAATTAACCTAGTAAAAATCTGGTAGACTGAATCTCCATCCATGAAAGATTTAGCTATGGTGATAGCTTTTCGGCTGAAAGTTCCACCATCTTCTGAATCGGTAAATTCAATGTCTGGAGAACCACCGTAAATATCATATATTGGGGTAATGCTGTTATAATCTAGTATATAAAATTTTCCAAAAGAATCCTTTGCTAAACCAATTGAGCTAATTTCACCCGAAACAATTTCTAATGCCTCTATGCTATAACCAACTATGCCATCACTATTTAAATCAGTTCCTAATTCCTCCTCTAGCTCAACAAGATTTTCCGTGTAATAAAAAGAATCCCGATTCACAACCCCATCCGATGAAACGCTAAAAGTTTCGTAGGAAACATAATTTCTATCATCCCAATTAGCTTTTCTCTCGACTACTAATATGAATGACCCGTCTTGCTGAGATTCAATTGCGAACGGATTAGATGTCTCTTCATTCGATCCATCTCTCCAGGTCCAATTAAAATTAACCATCCCTCCCCATTCATCGGTTATTGCGACCAATTCCCCATTCTTTTTTTGTATATACAGGCCCTCGCTACTGTCCTGCCGCAAAAGGTCCCCTGAAGTGTCAGTTGCGAACGGGGTCAGGCTCTCTACATTTATTCCGATATACTGGTCACCATCCAAATCTTGATTAAAGATCTGCTCCCAACTTACTATCGATTGCATCCACGCATTATCTTCCCATTTAATAGTCGCACTCGAATTTTCACTATTTCCGATCAAACGTAAAACTTGCCAGTTAGCGTAATCCTCACGTTCTCCTGATTCATTTGTCGATTGCGACTCGTGTTTAATCGCTAACCAGAACGTTTCTTCCCCTTCTACCGGCTCAACAGCAATCAAGGTACTCTTGTTCGAGTGAAATTCATCTTCGTATGAATGATCAAAATAAGCTGCGTAGCCTCCCTCTTCTTGAATCTCATACAACTCACTATTGTACTCGATAAAACTGGGTGAAGTTGGATCTGGTATCTTTGGAACGGTATTTGCTTTCGGAAAACTTTTGAGGAAAGCTTCAGAGCCATTGTTTGCTGAATCCGTCTCGACGTACACAAGAGCCTCAAGAACGAGACCCTCGCTTGATCCATCACCATTAAAATCTATTTTGAAAATTGACTCGTAATCTATAACAGAAGGTACCCACGAAACGTCGTCCCAATTGAAAATACCTTTTGAATCAATTTTCACTATCGACCAATCCACGCTGTTCTCTAATTCGCCCTCATAATTTTTCCATGTTGAAGAATTACGGGTTATAAGCAGGAAGCCTCCTGGCTCATCAGGATTCTGAGCAACGGCTATAGGGGCCTGAACGCGTAAATAGCCTGAATCCTGATCTATATGTTCATATTCAAAAGTATCTCGCCCACCCCAAGAGTCCTTAATGGCTAATGTCTCGCCGAGGTTTTCTATATAAAGAAAACCTTCTGAATCCACTTTTAAGACCGCAGGCTCGACACTGGAATCGACTTCAAGTGGAGCGTTTTCGAGAACTAAGCCAATCCCGCCGTCTCCATTCAAATCTGTCCCAAACTGGCCCTCCCATGGCATTATAGACTCCGACCATTCAACACTGCTTTCCCAATCGAATGAGAGCAACTGTTCTCCTCGGTCTTCGTTTACAACGAACGAAAGCGTTATTATCTCCCAGCTAATGTATCGCCCTGGCTGTGCATCAGGGAGGGCAGGATCTTGCCACAAATCTTCTCTTTTGACAGCCAGCACGTATTTGTCATCCGATCGATCTGCTGTGTTGAGGCCTTCTATTTTTTCCACAGCTATTGGCTCGGCGCTATGTTCTCCGTTTTCCCATTTATGCGACTCCCTAAAACCGTGTCGATTTCCCCAACTGTCGGTTACAGGGATTAAAAGCCCGTCATTTTCTAAATCAGCATGATCCAGGACATATACAGATCCGGATAAGTCGTCGATACGCAGATAGGCATTGGATCCTCCATCCACTTCAGGTGAATCCATTGTTGAATAGGGAACCGACGCTAAATTAAGCCCTATCGAATCATCACCATTTAAGTCCTGTCCGAAAATTTCCTCATACTCTAGCGCTGTCACCATGGTGAAATCGTCCCATTGCACTACGCCATTCTGATCAGCAATCCCCAACTCCCAATAGACGTTTTTTTCCCTCGAATCTCCGTCCTCCGAAGGCCATGAATCCTCAAGTCGCATTATAAAATTGATATAACCTGTTACCGCGTCTTTCTCGATAGCATACGGCACCTTTTTAAACTCGAACCCGCTGGTTTCATCCTTGTAGGATTCAAAAAATGAGGGGGTCCAGCCCCATTCATCTTTTAAAGTAACGAACTCTCCTTGTTCTTTTTCAAAAAGAATCCCGCCATCATTACCCAGAGTGAATAATTCAAGCCCTGAATCATCAGTCTCTACGCGCGTTAGAATAGCTTCGGACAGTCCGATACCGCCATCATCATTGAAGTCTTGGTTAAACTTATCCTCTATATCAAGTACACTTTCAACCCACAGCTCCTCGCTCCAATCAACCACTAATTCAGAGGTAAGGCCTACCAACCGATATTGCTCGTCTTCAGATTGCAACTGTTCTCCACTGTTCTCATCTACATACGAATGGCTCCAGTTAATTCGTATGGCCAACCAGTAGCCACCATCTGATTTCTCCTCCACAGCAATCGGTATCTCTGAATGGGAATATTCAGAATTGGAGTAAGTGTGTTCAAAATACGGATAATTTCCATGTTCGTCGACTATCGGCGAGGGCATATCATTTAAACCCTCCCCTTCAGACGCCACGAACAAACCCCCAGAATCGCTCTTTCTCAGACGAGCACCTATCGTATCGCTCTCAACAAACAAAATAGATGAAGGATCTCCTCCAACACTACCATCCTGGTTCACATCAACGAAGTATCTGATTTCCAAATCCTCTAATTCGTTAAACCACTTGTAGCTCTCCTCATTATTAATGACTCCCTCCGAGCTTAATACAAAAGAATCGTAATTGACTTTAGACTCCTCACTTGTCTCCAACTCCCCTGTTTCTGCGTTTATGTTGCTGTATACAAAACTTTCAAGGTGCTTTCGAACCAGCAGGTAATGACCGCCGCTGATTTCGTCTTTGAGGGCATTTCCCAGTTCAGCAATTTTCATAACGGAAACCTGCACCGTGCCGCTGTTTGTCCATCCCTCTCCTTGATCACTCCACGAATGTTGGTATTCTAAATTTGCTGCACCTCCCCATTCTTCCACGATCTTAATGGGTGTTTCGCTACCGTTCGCTGTGATTCTACCATCAGTAAAATCTCCCACGGCGATATAAGTCGCTCCTTCAGTCGTTATTGAGTCAATACCCTCGTAAACACCCTCCTTAACCAAACGCAAACTAGTTGCATCGCTAACTTCAGAGCCACCGAGAAACTTTAATCCCGCCAGCGTAAAGCCGACCGCGCTACCATTACCATCAAAGTCTTGGTCAAATAGGGGCTCATAATCGAGAATTGATTCTGTCCACTCTTCCTCCCAATCCAAAACCCCTTCTGCCGAAACTGAATATACAATATACTCTGACCAAGTCTCCGCTTCGTAAGAATCATTCAATTCATCGTTGTCGAACTTAAAATCTACTCGATTATTTACTATGTAAATCATCGAGAATTTTCCATCTTGCTGTTTCGCTACCGCGAACGGCGAACGGGAAACAGACTGTGTCCGTAACGCCGTGTTGCCCTCAATCTCCTCACTCCAAGACCATTGATACTCATCCGAGAGAAGAGCCGCACCCCCTTCTGGTCTCACAACTAATATCGGGTTCTGATCATCAATCCCTCCCAATATATAAACTTCCCCTTCCTCGTTGGTTTTAAGTAGCTCATTTTTTGTATCAGATTCGATGGATATCAAAGCTGATAGATTTAAGCCTACATGCATATCACCATCAAGGTCTTGACCAAAAGTCTCTTCATAGGCCACTATGCCGCTCTCGACATATAGTACGTCGTTCCAATTCTTTAGAGATCCATTAGAATCTAATTTATATAGCTCCCAATATTTGTATTCTACAATTCTATTTTCATCAGGATATTTACTTATATTTCTGACAGCAATAATGTATCCGTAATCTGGATTTTCTATTTTGGAAACAGCGAATGGGATCATCGTATGACCACTCCCATCATCTGCAGAATATACGAAGCTTAAATGCATCGGGCTTCCATCGTCATGGCTCACCTGAAGCTCTCGCTCGCCATCAACTATCTGGACATAGCCGGCTCCATTTTTGTTCAACCGTTCGTTGATGGTATCAGTCTCGACAGCAATCCAATCTAAATTCTCATCACTTCCCCCTTCATCGTCTTCCTCAAAAAAATCATCTAGCGAAAGCATATTGCTGATCACGATTCCTTCTGTGCTGGCTTCAAGCCCATCACCGACAATCCTAAGTCCTTCTATCGTCTCATCCGAATCTGCCAGAAGCAAATTTAAATGTACACATAGTGAGGCTGCCATTAAGAAAAATCTTGCTTTCTCGTACATGACTAGGTGGAAGCAATGCATCTCCACAATCGCTATGCGAGGCTAGGATTAAACCTACTATATTTTTACTTTAAATTCAATTCTTCCACCTATTAAAACAAGGATAACGGTTAAGCTCCTCAATACATTCGTGCTCGTTCTTCTGAATTCAGTTAACCCAAGGAGAAAGCTGTCAAACGCATGGTCCCTCTCACCATGTAATTAATAATAGGCTAGTATATTTGAAGGCCTAATCAATGACCCTCAACTAGTTCAGAAACTCTTTGTTAAGCTTTTTTTAGAACACTCGGTGCGGAAAAATCTCAATGTCCATTGAGTAGTGTCTCGCCATATTCCCGAGTCTATCCAAGTGCTTTTCGTCGCCCCTGTCTTTCAGCACGAGAACAATGCCAGCCTTCTTGCCTGTCTGCATAGCGTAATTAAGACTCTGGCCAATGGCCTCTGCCCATTTGTCCGCAAAGTCCACTTCAATGGCGTGGGTGTCTGTTAGGATGTCGCAGCGAGTGCCGTCAGGCATAGTCACTTCTGTCCTGCCGCCCAGTTTCTTGGCGTATTGCTCTTGGTAAAAGCTTTCTGAATACGCTTTAGATGAGCTGGGAACAGAGGTTCTTGGCGTGGTTCCCTGATTGTGGAAGTGATACGTTCCTGCCTTCCGATCCCAGTGGCCCCCATTTGAGTCGGTGCGACCTGAATGGGAGAAGGCGACTTGCAGGAGACTAAGAAAGGCTAGGATGAATGAAAGCTGCTTCATAATTGAAGAGAGAGCTTGATGGGGCGTAGCTGTGATGTCAAAAGAAGGTATGATCCGTGCTATATTTTCCACTGCCTCCCCATTTGTACGTTGCCTCGCGGCTTTTGTGGTGTGCTCGATTTCGTTCTCGGGTTGGGCGGAAACGTTTGAAGAGATTAAAGAGATGGCTGAGCAAGGCGATGCCGTGTACCAGGCGAAGCTCGGTGAGATGTACGCCTTTGGCGAAGGCGTCCTTCAAGATCACAAGGAGGCGGTTAAGTGGCTCACGAAAGCTGCTGAGCAAGGTGTTGTAGAAGCTCAGTTCGCCCTCAGCCGTATGTACAACGACGGCGACGGCGTCATTCAGGACCTTGTCAAAGCGCATGTGTGGTTCAATTTTGCTGGGGCCAATGGGATGGCTGTTGGCGGTGAGATGCGAGACAGCCTCACGAAAGACATGACCTCAGATCAAATCGCCGAAGCACAGAAAATGGCCCGCGAGATGGTTGAGGCTAACCCCAAGCTGATGGGTGAGTAAAATATGCTACATCGTTTAATAGTTTTATTTATTTTTTGTATTCATTTTTCAGTATCGGGAAGGAGTCCAGAGCAAGTCGCCGAGTGGCTTGAAGAAAGTTCTTGGTCAACGGCTGCACAGTACAACCTTGGCAGTGCTTACATGTTAGGTGATGGCGTCCCTGAAGATAAACCTGAGGGATTTAAATGGTTTAAAAAAGCAGCAGAGGAAGGAAGTGCCGAGAATTACTGGAGACTTGGTATCTGCTATGACGAAGGTCAGGGCGTAGCCAAAAATCCTGAGGAAGCTTTTGAGTGCTTTGAGAAAGCCGCAAACATGGGCCACCTAACAAGCCAAGTGCGGATAGGCCTAAGCTACATTGAGGGCAAGGGCGTGGAGCAAGAAGACCGAAAGGGGTATGCTTGGCTTTTTGTCGCCGCTGCCAATGGTTGGGAAGGTGGTGAGAACTTTGAACAATCTTTTGGTGAGTACTTAGAAGGTGAGCAAATTAAGGAGGCACAGGAACTAGCCCAACAGATGATGAGGGCCAATGCCGATCTGGCTGGAGATAACTACATTCCCCCGACAGAGGACGACCAGCCGCCATCAGAAGAGAGAGTAGCCTTAATCAGAGAAGGCGCTGAGAAAGGCCATGTTGATTCAATGTTTTTGATGGGGGTTTTATACCGAGATGGCTGGGGAGTTGATAAAGACGGTGAGCAAGCTGCTCTTTGGTTCAACCTAGCCGCTAGGCAGGGAGATGGCAGCTCTGCTTTTTGTCTATCAGTGATGTACCTGTACGGCGAGGGGATAGAACAGGATAGAGTTGTTGCAAACGTCTGGGCCACCGTGGCCTTTGCTAAACGCATTGAAGGTGCGGGGGAGATTTTAACTATGCTCAACGAGGAACTGACCAAGGAAGAGATCGATCAGTCGATACAGATACTCACTGAGATTAATAAGGAGTATCCAGAAATGCTAGGTGGGTAAATCCGAGGTACCTACTAACACTAATCTAATCGCGATCCATTAAAGCTGATTTTCCGCTCACCACTAAGCTCTCCCTGAATGTTATCTCCATAAATGACGGCTTTGAGATCAAAAGAATAACCTCTAATTGTGAAATTAGCAGTTACCGAGCCATCTGATTCAAGGACTACGTTTTTGAGTGGCGCCTCGCCTGCTGGAGTAACAACCGCACCCGAAAATCCTTCACTCGCTTCATTGAACCGTAGTTCCGAACTCTCTTCCGCTCCTCGCCAAGGGTTAACATATTCAATTAGAAAATTGCCGCCGAGCGGTTCTTCATCGGCTTCGGGGATTTGGGCAGATTGAGTCTCAGCTACTTTCTGTACAGTCTGACAGCCAGCAAATATGAGGCAACAGAGGGCGATTAGGACGGGGAATGCTTTCATGGCCTAACCGAAACAAAGAATGGCCAAAAGGACGACAATTTTTTCTGGGGCTGTTGATGAATACTAATGCAGAGGCTGCTACTCGAATAACCCCCGCCCCCCTTGCGGTATTAGAACTGTCCATCCTGTTACAAAGCAGGCGTCTCACAGCCACTTAACTTCATTGCTCAGAAGTTCTAATGAGGCAGTTATGAGGCAGTAAAAATTTATCGATAAAGATAAAGATAGTAAAAATAACGCACTAAATACTGATAATAAGTAACTTATAGAAGAATTGTCTCACCGAAGCCACCTGACTACGGATCAGGAGGTTGGGGGTTCGACTCCCTCGCCGCGTGCCATTTGATTTGAAGACCCCGAAGTTCTCAAGAGTGTGAGGGTCAAGGAGAGCCTTGCCAATATTCTAGGGGTAGGCTCTTTTATTTGAAGATTTACCGACTTCAGTATTTGAGAGGCGATTACTTCTTGTAGAGTCCGTGAAGGGTTTCCAGTAGAAGGAATTGGCGGTAGTTTAGATTGTTGAAGGACACACCGTCTATATTTATTGAATACCTCTGTCGTTTGTCTTCCTTTTTTAGAGGGCGATAGTCGAAATTGCTGGTGTACGGAATCTGAGACAAAACGTAGAGCATAGACTTAAGCCGAGTTTCCAATTTGTTGTTTGAGTTGATGACCACCCAAGGACTCTTGTCAGATGACGTACGTCGAAACATCTGCTCTTTATATTTTGTGAATACATCCCAGTGCTCGCGAGCGTATTTGTCGTTCTCCGAATACTTCCAGTACTTCAATGGGTCGACTTGTCTCTCTTTGAAACGGAAAGACTGAGTGTGCTTAGATACGGACAGATAGACTTTTACCATGATTAAGCCATTGTCTATGTGAGATTCTTCCCACTTAAGGACTTTGTTCATGAAGTATTTGTATTGAGACTTTGTGCAATAGCCCATCGTCGGCTCTATAAGCGCGCGGTTGTACCAGGAGCGATCGAAGAAAGTGATTTCACCTTCTGCCGGTAAGTGTTTTTCGTATCTTCGAAACCAATTTTTAGATTCTTTACGTGTTGGTATTCCAAGTTCAACTACGTTGAAATGCTTCGGCATCATGTACTCGGTGAATCGCTTTATGGATCCTCCCTTTCCTGCAGCATCTCGACCTTCGAAAACGAGAGCCACTCTCTTGTTATTGTTGATGACCCAATGTTGTAGCTTGAGAAGCTCCACTTGCAGACGCTTCTTCTCTTTTTGGTAAGAACTGAAGTCTATGTCGTTGTAGAAATTAAAAAATTTACTCCTGACGAAGTCGTTAGATTTCATATTCGATTAATTTGGTGCGAGTCGGGGTAAGAGTTGGCCATGCGGCCTCCAGTTCAAGGCAAACCACATCGATTTGCGTTATAATTTCGAAAAATGTTGGGATTCCCATCGGGCGTAAAGCCCGCAAGGCAGCGCATTCAGGCTATTGCCGATCGGGAGGCCAATCTCGCCGTTTGTGACACTTCCTTTCAGGTCGGAGAGAGTCTCTCTCAGCAAATTGCCGACTATGGTCGGAGAAATTCCCGTAGTGTACGCATTGACGAGAAAAAACAGAGGTGAAGCAGAAAGGATCTGGCGGCACTTTTGGAGGAGCTGAAAAAGGTCTCGGTCGAATTGCCATATCTCTCCCTTTTTACCTCTACCGTAGGATGGGGGATCCATGATGATTCCGTCGTATTGGCTTCCTCTGCGGATCTCGCGCTCAACAAATTTAACGCAGTCGTCGACAATGAATCGAATAGGGGCGTTTTGAAGTCCGCTAAGTGCAGCGTTTTCCCGACACCAGGCGACCATTCCTTTCGCGGCATCCACGTGACATACCTGAGCGCCAGCTTTGGCTGCTGAGATCGTTGCCGCACCTGTATAGCCAAATAAGTTCAGGATTTTGGGACTGCTTTGTGAAAGTTTGATTTTCGAACTACACCAGTCCCAGTTCACTGCCTGCTCGGGAAAAAGGCCGGTATGTTTAAAATCGGTTGGCCTAATCTTGAATGTGCAATCGCCATATTGAATATTCCACGATTGAGGGATCTTTCGGCGATATTCCCAGGTTCCGCCGCCCTTTTTACTCCGATGGTAAAAGGCATCAAACTCTCCCCAGTCTTTCGATTTTAAGGGCCATATGACCTGGGGGTCTGGTCGGACCAAAATGATGTCACCCCAGCGCTCCTTTTTCATGCCTTCGCCGCATTCAAGGATCTCGTAATCTGTCCAGGTGTTAGCCAGTATCATTCGGTTATATCGAAGCGCGCTTATTTGAGCCAATCAAGAGTACGAAATAGATGGATCTTAACGTTCGCGCTAGAAACAGGATGCCTTTTGAAATTCAGGCTTGAGTACGCCTATGCACGGCAGCGTCCGATAGCGTTCCGCGAAATCGAGTCCATAGCCGACGACAAAGGCATCTGGGACAGTGAACCCAACATGATCCGCTTGTATTTCCAACTGGC
>Ga0181566_10002652_pt1 | contig 14706 bp, 11 predicted proteins | sample 101ome_15_FD_133762 | JGI IMG/M metagenome (GOLD analysis project Ga0181566, IMG submission 133762) | Coastal salt marsh microbial communities from the Groves Creek Marsh, Skidaway Island, Georgia - 101402AT metaG (megahit assembly) | ecosystem: Environmental > Aquatic > Marine > Intertidal... | reverse complement strand
TGACCACTCAGAAAGCTTCCGAGACTCTCTTTCTCGCCGGCAAGAATGTCCCGCAATGTCCAAGAACGCGCGCGCCTATGATCGCGATAGGGGTCGCCTGATCCAGAGGTAGGTACCACCTCTCCGAACAGGTCACCCATGCCAGCGGCCTCGTTTGCAGCAGATTGCTCTGCCGCTCTCAGCGCGTCATCGAGTGCTGACATCAGCACCGAACGTTCAGCACCGAGTTCATCCAGCGCGCCACTTTTGATGAGTGCTTCGAGCGCTCTTCGATTGACCTTGCGCGGATCTGTCCGACTACAAAGATCAAATAAGTCGGCAAACGGCTTTTCCTCTCGGGCAGCTAATAGATCCTCGATTGGACCTTCACCCAAGCCCTTGATACCGCCCAAGCCATAAATAATGTGCCCTTCGGTGTTAACCGAAAAATGATGTTGTCCCTCCAAAACGTTGGGGGCTCGCACGGTCAGCCCCATCCGACGGCATTCGTCGCGTAGTCCCAATAACTTGTCTGTGTTATCAATTTCCGAACTCATGACAGCGGCCATAAACTCAGATGGGTAGTGTCGTTTCAACCAGGCCGTTTGATAACTCACCAAGGCATAGGCTGCAGAGTGGGACTTGTTAAAACCATAGCCTGCGAACTTTTCAACCAGATCGAAGATCTTCATCGCAAGGGCTGGATCAACGCCCTTACCTTTCGCTCCTTCCTCAAAAACAGTGCGCTGCTTGGCCATTTCCTCGGGTTTTTTCTTACCCATGGCACGCCGCAGTAGGTCAGCACCGCCCAAGGTGTAGCCGGCAAGTTCCTGCGCAATCTGCATAACCTGCTCTTGGTAAAGAATAATCCCGTAGGTCGGCTCTAAAATAGGCTTCAACCACTCGTGCTGATACTGCGCGTCGGGATAAGAAACCTGCTCCCGCCCGTGCTTACGATCGATGAAGTTCTCAACCATCCCAGACTGGAGTGGGCCGGGTCGGAACAAGGCGACCAGGGCGATGATGTCCTCAAAGCAATCAGGCCTCAGGTTCTTGATCAACTCTTTCATACCTCGGCTTTCGAGCTGGAAAACGGCCGTCGTCTCAGCGCTCTGAAGTAAGCTGTAAACCGTATTGTCGTCGAGTGGAATCTGATTAATGTCTACCGGCGTCTCGATGTCAGCACGCTTGTTAATCATCCCCACTGCCCAATCAATGATGGTCAGTGTTCTCAGACCCAGGAAGTCGAATTTGACGAGACCGGCGTCCTCAACGTCATTCTTGTCATACTGCGTAACAAGACCTTGCCCTTCCTCATCGCAGAACAACGGTGAGAAGTCGGTCAGTTTTGAGGGCGCAATGACCACGCCGCCCGCATGTTTACCGGCGTTCCGAGTAAGTCCCTCGAGCTGGATCGCCATATCCCAAATTTCTTGGGCGGCACTGTCCTCTTGTAAGAGATTAACTAGCTGTTCTTCTTGTTCGATTGCTTTTTCAAGCGTCATTCCCACTTCAAACGGAATGAGTTTCGACATCTTATCGGCAAGTGCATACGGCTTATCCTGAACTCGGGCGACATCACGCACCACCGCTTTTGCTGCCATTGTTCCGAAGGTAATGATCTGCGATACCGCATTCCTGCCGTAGGTATTTGCTACGTAATCGATAACCTCATCACGCCTGTCCATACAAAAATCGACGTCGAAGTCAGGCATTGAAACCCGCTGCGGATTCAAAAAACGCTCGAACAGCAGGTCATATTCAATGGGGTCAAGATCCGTAATTTCGAGTGCATAGGCGACCAGAGAGCCCGCACCCGAGCCCCTGCCCGGCCCCACAGGGATACCGTTCGCTTTGCCCCAGCGTATGAAATCCATGACCACCAGAAAATAGCCTGGAAAACCCATTTGGTTGATGATGTCGAGTTCAAACTTCAGACGGTCCCGGTATACCGACTCGTCCTCGACCTCGAGCAATGCAAGGCGCTGATCTAATCCCTCGTTTGAGAGGTTTTCCAAATGCTGTTCGATACTGACGCCATCGGGGGTAGGAAAGTCCGGCAAATAGGCTTTGCCCAATTCAATCTCTACGGTGCATCGCTGCGCAATGTGGACGGTATTCTCAATCGCTTCCGGGATGTCTTGAAATAAGTCCGCCATCTCTTCGGGCGTGCGTAAATACTGTTGCTCGGAAAAATGTCGAGGCCTGCGCGGGTCATTGAGCGTTCGACCATCGCCAATACACACACGCGCCTCGTGCGCATCGAAGTCATCAGGCGTCAGAAAGCAGACTTCATTGGTCGCCACCACGGGACAATCTTTACGAGCCGCAAGTGTCACAGCGGCATGCAAATAATCTTCCTCATATTCTCTGCCCGTTCGCTGCAGCTCCAAATAAAAGCGTTCGGGAAAGTGGCTCATCCACCACGAGAGCGCCTGCTCCGCGTCACTCTCTCTTCCCGCCAGTAAGTGCTGCCCCACATCGCCGTTTCGGCCACCTGACAGTACCAGGAGACCCTCGCCGTGCGACTCGACCCAGTCTCGGCGTAGTAGCGGTCGGCCAAGAATCTGGCCCTCTTGGTAAGCCCGCGAAATGAGAATTGTTAGATTTCGATAACCCGAGTGATTTTGCGCGAGAAAGGTAATTTGACTGCGGCGATCATCGGCTTCGAGCAGCTCAAAGTCTGCTCCGACAATCAGCTTCACGCCCTCGCGTTCGGCTGCCTTGTACGCTTTGATAAGACCAAAAAAATTATTTCTATCCGTTATTGCCACCGCGGGCATATCAGCCGAGGCCACAGACTTCATGAGCGGACCCACGCGAACAAGCCCATCAATCAGGGAGAATTCGGAGTGAACGCGAAGGTGAACGAACGAGGTGGACATACCCACCATTAAACCTCTTCTCAACGCTAAATCAAACGGGCAACAGGGCCAAAACTTCGTCGATGTATGGGGGTGATGCCGAGGCGCGCCAGTGCGTCCAGATGTTGCGCTGTCGGATAGCCTTTATGCTTCGCAAGCCCGTAGCCCGGATATTCTTCATCAAGCTGGATCATCTCTCTATCGCGCGTCACTTTGGCTAGAACAGAGGCCGCACTGATACAGGGAACGCTGCCGTCGCCACCCACAATTGCCTCCGCCGAAAATTGCCAGACGGGCAATTTATTGCCATCAACGAGCACGTGATCGGGCAACGGCAATAGTGACTCGACAGCCCGCTTCATTGCCAAAAGAGAGGCGTTGAGGATATTCAAACGGTCTATCTCCTTAACGCTGGCACGCCCGATCGACCAGGCCAATGCCGAGACCTTAATCTCATCGAACAAGCGCTCTCGCCTACGCTCAGTTAATTTTTTAGAGTCATTCAATCCCTCAGGGACCGATGACCCCAAAATGACTGCCGCTGCCACAACATCGCCGGCAAGCGGACCGCGGCCTACCTCGTCACAGCCGGCTGTCCGTACCGGCGCGTTTATCCCTATCGCACTCATAGTTTCAGTCGGCATGATCCGCTAAGAGCTCTTCAATCGCATCCACAGATCGCGTCGCAAAATCGCTACCAATGCGCGTACTCAACTCAGCAAAACGCAGACGCTGCGTATCACCCGCAGTGCCAAACGACTCAAGCACCGATTGGTATAAGTTATCGACTGTTGCCTCACCTTGCAGGAACTCGGGAACAACAGATTCACCTGCAATGATATTGGGGAGGCCTACAAACGGTGATGTCACCATCCTGCTCAGAATTTGCCACGATAACCAGGCCATACGGTAGGCGATCGTAATGGGCCTGCCGATGAGCATCGCTTCCAAGGTCGTGGTACCCGACGCGCAGAGGATCGAGTCAGACGCTACCATCGCAAGTCGACTCTGCCCCTCAATGACTGAGAAGCGATCATCCTCAATGGGCATGAAGTGTTGTATTTGCTCTAGGCGTTCGAGAGATGCCGCAGGCACCACGACTTCAAGCTCGCTGTCGGACGCCAATAATTTCATCACTACTTGGGCAAATATGGGTCCTAAGTGTTCGATCTCGCTAGCGCGACTACCGGGCATACACACCAACACTTGCCCTTCTTGGGATAAACCCAGGTATTTTCGTGCAGTTTCCTGGTCAGGGAGGACCGCTAACTCCTCTATCAATGGGTGCCCCACCAAAGCAGCCCTGACACCGTGCTGTTCGTAAAAATCTCGCTCAAACGGCAGCAGGCATAGCATCAAATCAACCGCTTTCTTAATCTTGTGGATTCTTCCCGGGCGCCACGCCCAGACCGAGGGGCTGACGAGGTGAGCCGTTTTGATGCCGTTGTGACGCAGTTTGTGCTCAAGCGCTAGATTGAAATCGGGACTGTCGATACCCAAAAAGAGCTGAGGCTGATGCTTCATCATGTGCTGCCCCACTGACCGGCGAATGGACAGCAATTCTGGCAACCGCTTGAGTGGCTCCACCAAACCAAAAACCGACAATCGCTCCATGTCATGCAGGCTTGTAAGCCCATGCAGGGTCATGTGCTCACCACCAATACCAGAAAATGATAGGTCACTCTGGCGACGCTTTAGCTCCCGCAGGACCGCGCCCCCCAGAATATCGCCGCTCTTTTCACCGGCCAGGACACCGATGTGTTGCGATCGACCCATTAGCGGACGATACCGCGCTCAGACGACTTTAGAGATTCAAGCAAAAGTGTTATTTCGGGCGTATCTGTCGCCATTTCTTCCAATCGCTCCATCGCGATCTCGAGTGTCAGGCTCTGACGGTATATGAGCTTAAATGCTCGGCGTAAGTCTGAGAGCGAGGCATCACTGAAGCCACGACGGCGCAGGCCTTCGGTATTGATGGTTCTAGCTTCAGCCGGACTCCCTGATACGGTGACATAAGCAGGTACATCTTTACCAATTGCCGTGCCCATACCACTAAAGCTATGAGCGCCGATTTTGCAAAACTGGTGAACCAAGGTATATCCCGACAAGATTGCCCAGTCGTCAACAACGACATGACCCGCCAGCGCCGTATTGTTCACAAGAATCGTGTGATCCTTGACGACACTGTCGTGACCGATATGCACGTAGCACATGATGAGGTTGTTATTTCCCACGTACGTATCGCCTCGGTCCTGCACGGTACCTCGGTGAATCGTCACGTTCTCGCGTATGACGTTGTCGTTACCAATGGTGACTGTCGTAGGCTCGCCCTTATACTTTAAGTCGGGCGTGGCCTCGCCAATGGAGCTAAATTGGAAGATGTGGTTCCTAGCACCAATCTGGGTAGGCCCCTTGATCACCACATGCGGCTCGATAATCGTCCCCTCGCCAATCACTACCCCTGGACCGATGATGCTGTAGGGACCCACCGTCACGGATGGGTGCAGATGAGCCTCGGGGTCAATAATGGCGGTAGGATGAATCATCGTTTAGCGGTCCGCGCACAATATAGTCGCTGTAGCTGCCGTTTCACCCTCGACCGATGCACGCACATCAAACTTCCAGATGCCTCTTTTCTCACTCACAATCGAGGCCTCAAGGGTGACTCGGTCACCGGGAACGCAGGGGCGCTTAAACCTTAGTTTGTCGGTCCCTACCAGATAATAGATAGACCCATCTTCTGGTGTTTTACCCATAGTCGCAAAACCCAGAATACCCGCCGCTTGCGCCATAGCCTCAACAAGTAAAACACCGGGAAACACGGGGTTACCGGGGAAGTGTCCGTCAAAGTACGGCTCATTAATGCTGAGATTTTTATAAGCCTCAATCGAGACGCCTGGGTCAATCGACACAACCCGATCTACAAACAGAAACGGATAGCGATGGGGTAAATGACGGCGAATATCTTCAATATCCATCATGATAGTAGTGTCCTATGAATTTCTTTCGGCTTTTTCAGCCAAGGCTTTCTCCAACGCTTCTATGCGTTTAGCCATGTCGTTCAGCTTCTCGTAGCGTGCCGCATTACGGGCCCAATCTCTGGTTGGCATCAGGCCAGTGCCGGAGGCGTAGTGGCCAGGCTCTGTCACGCTACGCGAGACTCTTCCCTGCCCGCCAATGTGAACATCGTTAGCAATCTCAAGATGACCGGCAAAACCCGCCTGACCACCCACTGTGCAGCGTTCACCCAGTTTCGCACCGCCCGCAAATCCAACCTGTCCCGCAATGGCAGATCGCGCGCCAATGGTGACACCGTGGGCTATGTGCACCAGATTGTCGATGATGACGTCGTCTTCAATGATGGTGTTGTCTAGCGCGCCGCGATCAATCGCACAACCAGCACCAATTTCCACACGATCACCGATGGTTACGGATCCCAGCTGGAGAATCTTCTCCCACCCACTGTCTGTCGGTGCGAACCCAAAGCCGTCTGATCCAATCACGGTATTGGCATGAATCAGGCACCCACGGCCAATTGTTACGCCGTGATATAGACTGACACCTGATCGTATTTCAGTGGCATCACCCATTTTTACGTCCGAGCCTACCCACGCATTCGGTCCAATCCATGCGTTATCGCCCAGCACCACGCCATCCTCGACCACGGCACCGGCTTCGATGGTTACATTCGTGCCCAACTGCGCTGTCGTGGCGACAATGGCGGCCTCATGAACACGCCCTGACGGCTGCGGTCGGTTATCGAATAGATGCGTTGCTCTCGCGAAATCAAGGTAAGGCTGAGCGCTAAAGAGCACAGCACCCGTGTAATCGCCGACCCAATCGTCAGGGCAAATAACGGCAGTGACCAAGGACGTAGCGAGCTGCTTTGAAAACTTTTTTTGTGCAAGGAAAGAGAGGTCACCCTCTTCAGCAGAGTCGAGAGAAGCTAGGCGGGACAACGAGGTTTCTGGATTGCCACGAAACGGCAAATCCAGTGCCTTGGCGATGTCGCCTAGCGTCGGCATATTACTCTTGTGGCAACTGGTTCAGCTTGTCAGTGACCTTCGCAGTAATGTTGTAGGAAGGGTCAAAATGAATCACTGACTGTCCTGGAAGCAACAGCGCAATGTTGTCTGTCTGGATTACTTCTCTCAGGACCTGTTGAGCTGCTGGCGCCAATTCCTGAAGCACGCTCTGCAGATTTTGCTGCTGAAGTGATTGCAGCTTTTTCACGACGTACTCGAGATCGGCATTTTTGCTCGCCAATTTCTGACGCGCAGCTACTTGCTCATCCTCACTCATCGCTGCCTGATCCCGCTGGAAGTTCTGCACCAGCTTGTCAAATTCGGCTTTGAGGTTATCGAACTCAGCGCGATCCTCGGCAAACGCCTCACTCGCCTCAAAATCACGAATTCTTTGCTGAGCCAGATCCGTCTGAAGAATTGCTTGCTCTAAATCCACGACGGCAGTGCGGCCTTGCGCGTGCGCGACGGTCGATGCAATCAACAATGCCATAACGGCGATCATGCGGAACAACATGTGGGGTAACCTCCTGGTTAGTTATTAGAATCCACGCCCCAGCGTGAATTGGAAAACTTCTCTACGGTCAGTCTCGCTGGCATTGAGCGGTCTGGCAAGCGCAAAGGTCAATGGACCAAACCCGCTCAACCACGTCACGCCAATTCCAACTGAATACCGGAGTTCATCGGCGTCGATGCCGAAGCAGTTGATTTGGTTTTGACGACAGTTGGTATTGAACACATTACCGACATCAAAGAACAAAGCTGAACGAATCGATCGCCGATCTTTAACAAAGGGCATCGGAAACAGAATTTCGGCCGATCCTTCGATCACCACGTTGCCCCCGAAGGGATCAGCCCTGCGACCCAAAAATACCTGTTGAGTCTCAATCTTTCCTGTTTCGGGATTAACAATATAACCGAAGCCCTGACCGTCGGGGCCACCAATTTCAGTAGCCAAGCCTTCGTCATCAACCCCTGTTGCAGCAAAACCAGTTTGATAGAGGACGGGAGGCGTACTTCTCGGACCGAGGGTATTTGTCTCAAAACCGCGGACACTACCAAAGCCACCCGAGAAGAAGTGCTCATAAAATGGCAACTCAGTGGTCTCACCGTAGCCATCGCCGTAGCCCACCTCACCACGCAAATGGAATGTGAACTCGCGGTAAATCGGAATATACATCTCACCACGGTAGTTAACCTTGAAGAATTCAAGATCGGAACCGGGCATCGACACCTGAGCTGACAGAGAGTTAGAGACACCGCGTGTCGCAAGCTGACCACGGTTCAATGTGGACTGAAGCCAAGAGCCCGTAATTGACCAGTTGGTAAACGCATCCCCGTTTTGATCAAGGAAACCATCCGAGCTCGTGGTAGCAAAGGCTTCGTCAGGCAAATCCGCAATGGGGAAAAGCTCTTCCGGACCATCGTACAGGCCATTTGGCTGACGCGTTGACACGTAATACTGATCCACACCCGGGATTAAGCGGGGACTCGTGCGGATCTCTTGAACCGCATAGCGCCCAGACGTGATCTCAGTGTCGGTAATGCCCACATTGAAACCGAGTCGTTGCGTCTCACTAATGGGGTAACCAAAGGTCATCTGCGCACCCACGGTATCGGTCGTGTAGCTGGCCACGTTAATCTCAGAGAGATCAGTCTTTCGATAAAACAGGCTAAAGCCTCGACTCACGCCATCCTCGGTGAAGTAGGGGTTGCTGTAGTTAATACTTGCCAGGCTTTGATAGGCAGAAGAATTCAGGTTAAGGCCGACCTGACGTCCCGTCCCCATGAAGTTATTCTGCTGGAGATTCAGCCCGACGATCAGACCGGCCCATTGCGAGTAGCCCAAACTGCCGCCAATCGAGCCGAAGCTCTGCTCTTCAACAGTGAAATCAATATCAACGAGGTCGTCGTAACCCGGTAGTTCAACCGTCTCCACCTCAGCTGTGCTGAAAAACCCTAACCGCTCAAGGCGAATTCTTGACTGCTCAATCGCAGCGGCCGAGGCAGGCGCAGCTTCCATCTGCCGCATCTCTCGCCGAAGTACATTGTCAGCCGTACGATCATTTCCTTCGAAGTTAATGCGCCGGACATAGGTGCGTCGACCCGGATCGATGAAAAACTTGATGGACACTTCCGCATCGCCATCACCCACTTCAGGAATGCCGGTCACTTTTGCAAAGTTATAGCCTTCGTTACCCAGGCGGCGCGTTAGATACTCCTCTGTGCTCGTTACCAGCTGCTGAGAAAAGACCTGTCCTTCGGCGACTAAAAGGAAGCGCGATAGATCCTCCTCCGGCAAAACCAAATCGCCCGAGAGGTCGACACCGGTGACGGTAAAGCGATCTCCCTCAACGACATTGGCAGTGATATAAACGGCATCTTTGGCGGGTGAAACAGCAACCTGCGTTGATTCAATTTCGAACTGCAGATAGCCGCGATCCTGGTAATAACTTGTGAGCGTCTCCAAATCTGATTCCAGCTTTTCCTTGCTGTACTTGTCGGCGCTTGAGAAGAAACTAAACATGCCGCCGACCTGCAGCTCGAAGATATCCAACAAGGTCTCATCATCGAAAATCTCGTTACCTACAATATTGATGTGCTTGATCTTAGAGACGGTTCCCTCATCGATATCGATACTTATAGATACACGGTTTCTCGGCTCTGGGATAACTTCCGTATCAATATTGGCGTCGTAACGCCCCTGAATAACGTATTGGCGAAGCAACTCCAGTTGCATCCCGTCCAATGTTGATCGCTGAAAAACTTGGCCGACAGCAAGCCCTGCGCCCTTTAGGCCGTCAAGTAGTGCCTCAGTTTCAATAGCCTTATTGCCGTCGATCGTAATTTCGCTAATGCTAGGCCGCTCGGCTACCGTGAGTACCAGTACATTACCGTCACGACCGACCGAGATATCATCAAAGTTACCGGTATAAAAGAGGTTTCGAGAGATAGACCTGACGGAGGCTCCGTCCACCACGTCTCCGACGCTGACTGGCAGTGCAGCAAATACGCTACCGGGGGCAATTCGCTGCAAACCCTCAACCCGAATATCTGCCACAACAAACGGCTCGATCTGCGCTATCGCTATCGGAACCGCAATCATCGACATCGCGCCACAACTGAATGCGGCCAGGAGCCTTGTGAACCAATTATTGATGAATTTTCGCACCATTTTATTCGCTTACTTTTCAGATAACTCGCTGATTTAAGTCGTCTTTGATTTCTTGTCCGTGGCGAAAGCGCCGAAGTATCTCACAGTCGAGCCACATCGTTGTAGATGGCAAACACCATAAGCGTGAAAACTGCCAGCAATCCCACCTGATAGCTCATCATTTGAATCTGCTCGGGCACTGGGCGACCCAACAAGCCCTCCAGCGAGTGAAAAACAATGTGGCCACCATCGAGTACCGGAATGGGCAATAAATTAATCGCTCCCAGTGAAATCGACAGCAGGGCAAGGAATGACAACCAGGTCGTGAAACCACTCTCCGCCGTGCTGGCGGCCACTTGGGCAATGGCGATAGGCCCCGACAAGTTCTTAGTGGATATCAAGCCTTGAATCATTTTCCACATCGACTCGAAGGTGAAGACAGTGAGCGAAAACGTTCTTTCAATGGCTGCTGACAGCGCCTCAAGGGGGCCACGGCCTTGCCGTCTGATCCGATCCTCGGGAATGTCCGGTATGACAACACCCATGCCAACAGAGCCCACTTCAGCACCGGAGGTACCGGAACTGCGGGGCACCACTGTTAAATTCACAGGCTGCCCATCGCGCTCAACACGAACCGCTAATGATTGCCCCGGTGCGGCTCGCACAAGATCAACCCACTGTGACCACGTCGAGATCGCCTGACCGCCGGCTTCAATAATAGTGTCACCAACCTCAAAGCCTGCGCGCGTTGCTGGGGCATCCTCTACCAGCGACGCGACAGTCGGTTGCAACGGTGGAATACCCAGCGTCAAACCTAAAGCGCGGGTTGTATCGGGCGCCTCTGCGCCCCCTAGCCATCGGTCAATTGGTAGAGCGTACGTCTGCTGAAGATCACGCAGCGCACTACCGACTGAAATATCGATGGTTCCGGTATCACCCAAGCGCTTAAGTAGCGCAAAGCGGACATTCGATACGGTTTGCGTACTTACTCCATCAACCGCAACTATCTCATGACCTCGCATCAAACCCACTTCATGGGCCACGGAACCCGGCTCAACCGCCTCCACAACAGGTGCTATCCCAGTTTCTCCGCGCAAAAACAAACCGAACAAGACAAGAATCGCCAGCAAGAAATTGGCGACTGGACCGGCGGAGACAATCGCCAACTTGTTGCGAACGGGTTGAACGTTAAAGGACTCGTGACGGTTTTCTGCCGTCACATCCTGACCTTCGTCGCGCTCGTCGAGCATCTTGACATAACCACCGAGCGGGATCGCGCAAAGCGCAAACTCTGTCCCATGCCTATCCACCCGCATGACCAGCGGGCGACCGAAGCCAACGGCGAATCGCAAAACACGAACACCGCAACGACGAGCGACCCAGTAATGCCCGTATTCATGAATGGTGACGAGGATTCCCAGCGTCACCAAAGCCATGACAATCGAAAACAACACCTGCATTACTTGTTGCGACTCCCTACCCCGCCAACTCAGTCACATAATCACTGGCAATCTCACGTGCCACGCTGTCGAGATCTTGGACCTCAAGAAGGTTCGATGGTTCAGAGAGACTCACTGTTTTCAGCGTATGCTCGATCACCCTATCGATATCGGTGAATCGAACACGCTCAGACAGGAAAGCATCGACCGCAATTTCATTGGCTGCGCTGAACGCACACATACCACCGGGTAACTCGATTGCCTCGTAGGCCAGACGCAGACACGGGAAGGCTGAGAGATTCGGTGCCTCAAAGTCCAGTCGGCCCACCTTTACAAGATCTAGCACATCAACACCGGCGTCAAGGCGGTCAGGCCATGAGAGGCTGTAGGCAATCGGCGTCCTCATATCGGGCTGACCCAATTGAGCGACCACCGACCCATCCACGTATCGAATAAGTGAGTGCACAATGCTTTGAGGGTGAACGACCACCTCGATTTCTGAGGGTTTTCGATCGAACAACCAACAGGCCTCGGCTAATTCCAGCCCTTTGTTAACGAGGGTTGCCGAATCAACCGAAATCTTGCGACCCATAGACCAGTTAGGATGCGCACAGGCCTGATCTGGCGTCATCTCCGTCAGTTCAGATCGACTCTTCCCTCGGAACGGCCCTCCCGACGCGGTCAACAGAATTTTTTCAACACGTTCCATCTTAGGTCGCGCCCGCGCGTCAGCCGGGAGACACTGGAACATGGCATTGTGCTCGCTGTCGACAGGCAGGAGTAATGCACCACCTTCGCGCACCGCGTCCATAAAAATGCTACCGGCACTGACAAGCGCCTCTTTGTTTGCCAAAAGCAACCGTTTTCCGGCGCGCGCAGCTGCGAGCGCTGCAGACAAACCGGCGAACCCAACAATGGCGGCCATCACCGTATCGACGTCCTCAGATTCGGCAAGCGCTATCATGGGCGCCTCACCCACATGGACTTTCGTATCGACGAGGCCAGCGAGCCGGTGCTCTAGCTCAGCAGCAGCATCGGCATCAAACATCACCGCATGCACAGGCTCGTGTTTCGTACAGAGCGTCACCATGGCATCTACGGATCGATTGGCGGCCAATGCGTAGGCCCGATATTGGTCAGGGTGTCGGGCGATAACGTCCAACGTGCTCAAACCAATGGAGCCCGTCGCACCCAACACTAAAATGTTTTGCATCAGGCGTATCCAACCAGAATCAAGGCAAGAGCAAAGAACGGCGCCGCACCGCAAATACTGTCCAGCCGGTCCAGTAGACCGCCATGCCCCGGCAATATCGAGCCCGAATCCTTACAGCCACTCTCGCGTTTAAACATACTTACCGTCAGATCACCAAGGACTGAGGCGCCACCGCAAAATAGGCTAATTAAAAAAACCTCGACGGGGTGGATATGGGCATATTCAGGCGGTAGGACCCACCAGACGATTGCACCCAGCGCAAGGACCGCAAGTAAACCGCCCCATAAGCCTTCAATGGTCTTGGCAGGACTAACGTCGGGAGCCAGCGGATTCTTTCCCCAAGTCTGCCCGATGAAATAGGCACCAACATCCGCTACCGCTACCGTCAGAACAAACAAAATAACGAGGATCCAACCGTGCTCCAGCCCGACCAAAAAAGCGAGTGAGAGCCAACCCGCCCCCAAAACAAAAATACCCATCACGCTCCTCATCAGAGAAGACCGCCAAAGCACAGAAAATTTGGGATAACTCAAAACAAGAAATGCCGTAGCAAGCCAGGCAAAGCAGGCGACGCCTAGCACAGGTCGCATCGCTACCGCGTCAGAGGTGACGGACGGCGCGTACACACTGGTGAAATAGAGGCAAACACCTAAAAATAAGGCGACCAAAAAAGATCTTAGACCACGCGAAGACCAACCAGCCAGCGCCGCCCACTCCCAGGCACCCGCTGCGGCAATAACGAGAAAAAGCAACGACATAGAATCCGCAGAGAGGAAGAACACCGACAGGGTTAGCCCAAATACCAACGTAAGCGCGGTGTAGATTCGCTTCTGGAGCATCAGGAATATGCCTTGGCGGGCCTACCACCGTAACGGCGCTCTCTTGATGAAAAGTGCTCAATGGCCGTATTGAGCTCATTCGGCGTAAAGTCCGGCCAAAGCGTGTCCGTGAACCACAACTCAGCGTACGCAAACTGCCATAACAAGAAATTAGACAACCGGTGCTCGCCGCCGCTTCTAATGCACAAATCGGGCGCGGGAAGATCGGCGAGCGCCATACGAGAGCTGAGTAACTGCTCATCGATGTCGTCAGCGTGAAGCGTCCCCTGTGCCACATCTCTGGCCAGTGAAGCGGCCGCTGCACTCACATCCCATCGCCCACCATAGTCCAGAGCGATAACGAGCGTAGCGTCGGTGTTGTACTGAGTAGCGTGTTCAGACTGCTCCAACAGGCGAGCAATTCTTGGACTTAATCTATCGCGACGTCCAATGAACCGAATTCTGACACCGTCAGCTGCCAGTTCCTTGACTTCTCGCCGGAGATAACGAGACAGTAGTGCCATCAAGGCCCGAACTTCTGACTCAGGTCGCTGCCAATTTTCGCTAGAGAAAGCGAAGAGTGTCAGGGTCTTCACACCCCTGTCTCGGCAAGCCTGCATTAACGGTTTAACAACATCCGCTCCTGCTCGATGTCCTACAGCGCCCGGCAGGCCTCTTTTCCGAGCCCACCGGTTATTGCCATCCATGATGATGGCAATGTGTTGTGGTACCGAATTGAGCCCATTGACAGCAAGATTCACGAGACAATCACTCTACCGATCAGATTTCCATCAAATCAGCTTCTTTGACACCCAGCGCAGCATCAACCTTCGCTACGTAGGTATCGGTCAACCTCTGAATTTGGTCCTGACCGCGACGCTCTTCGTCTTCCGAAATCTCTTTCTCTTTCACCAGATCTTTGAGCATGCCGTTGGCGTCTCGTCGCGCATTACGGATGGAGACGCGCGCCGACTCGGCCTCCGCTCTCGCCTGTTTGATGTAGCCCTTACGTGTTTCCTCCGTGAGCATCGGCATCGGGATACGAATCACATCACCCGCCGTCGATGGATTGAGACCCAAGTCGCTTTTCATAATGGCCTTTTCAACATCCGGGGTAATGGATTTGTCGAAAACGCTGACAGCTAGGGTTCTAGCGTCTTCAACGTTGATGCTGGCCATTTGCTTTAAGGGTGTTTCGGCCCCGTAGTAGTCGATTC
>Ga0181566_10002650_pt1 | contig 14708 bp, 7 predicted proteins | sample 101ome_15_FD_133762 | JGI IMG/M metagenome (GOLD analysis project Ga0181566, IMG submission 133762) | Coastal salt marsh microbial communities from the Groves Creek Marsh, Skidaway Island, Georgia - 101402AT metaG (megahit assembly) | ecosystem: Environmental > Aquatic > Marine > Intertidal zone... | reverse complement strand
GGTAAATTCGCAGTCCAAGTTCCCGAAGTTACATCACCAGGCGTACTAAGTACATATTGGTGTATACCATCACCGTAGTTCCATGCATAGATAGCATTTCCGTCTGGATGAATATCACCGCCTGTCCAAACACTTGTTCCTTTAGTCCCACCAACAGAAATATCAAGACTACCTGCTGCCGATGCTGTAGCTATATCAAGTGCTGTACCTAGGTCATACTGGTCAATTGTTTTAGAATTTCTTTCAAAGAAATAGATTCTCGTACCAGCTGCATTTATCGATAACCCTTCGGCTCTCCCGCCTGCTTTAGTGAAACTTTTTTCAAAGCTCGCTGAGGAAATATTGCGGGGCGTAGACAATCCATACTGAAGAACTTCCGTACCCATAGTTATGAATACTTTAGTACCATCTCTGCTTAATCTAAAACTGTCAGCGGTACTGGAGTTTTCAGCGCCATTAAACGTGAAATCAGTACCATTAGCAAGATCAGCAGTTGCTAAGTCATATGTAGTACCCAATGGGAATTGATAGATTCTGAACCCAGGTGAAGTCACACCAGGGGGTTGTCTAGACATAAAATACACTGCACTACCATCACCTGCAACATCCGTTGCAATAACGGTTTGACCAACATCATTAGACGCATTAACACTCTCTACTGGGTGTTGTTCTGTAAGCGTAAATGTTCCAGTCGATACACCTGCAGTTGATGGACCAGAAATTGTACCAGTATGACTTGCTGCTACTGGTGTTGCATTTGCTGGTGATAATGTCAACATTGTTGATGTTGCATTATCGTCAATACCTGTTGATGCGAAATCTGAGATTACACCACCATGTACTTTATCACCTGAGATTTGATCATCATCAAGTGTAAGTGCTTGACCAGTTAAGTTAACATCAGTACCACTGATTGTGCCACCAGATAGTGTTACATTTGCTGATACTAGATCAGTGAATGTACCAGCTGCACTTGAAGTACCACCAATAACAGTACCGTCAATTGTACCACCATTGATATCTGCTGAAGTTACTACTGTTGAAGTGAATGTACCAACATTTGCTGTAACATTTCCGTCTTTTAGTAGAACGCCATCAACAGTAACACCAGCATTTAGTGTATCTTCGTTGATTGTGTCAGCATTCATGTTTGGTGATGTAACACCTGCCACATTAATACCTGCTGCTGCATTGATTGGTGAATTGAATGTGATTTCAGCATTTGCTGTATGTGATTCAATTACATCAGTTTTTACTTTGATTGTAGCATCAATAGTTGTACCAGTGATTGCTGCTGGAGCATTTGCACCGATTGTAGTGCCGTCAATTGCACCACCATTGATATCAACATTACCTGATGTCATTGTTGTGAATGTACCAGCTGCACTTGTAGTTGCACCGATAACTACGTTATCAATTGCTGAACCAGCTGCGCCGTCTACGTCTAATACGCCGTCTACATCAAGTGTTTTACCTGAACCAACTGTGATATCGTAACCAGTAATAGTATTACCAGCACCACCTGCTAAGTTAGCACCATCAATTGTACCACCTGATACTTTATTACCAGAAATTTGGTCATCTGCTAATGTTAGTGTACCACCTGAAATATCAATTGTACCGCCTGTGATGTTAACACTATTAGAATTCTGTGTCGCCATTGAGCCTAGGCCTAAGTTTGTACGAGCAGTTGCTTTACCTGAAGTAGTTGCTGCTTCTGTACCTAAACCGCCATTAGCTAATGGTAGAATACCAGATACTGAGTTTGTACTTCCTAGATTAACTGTGCCGTATGAAACGCCACCGTTACCATCTGATTGTAGTACTTCACCTGTTGTCGCTGTACCTTTGATTGTTAAATCATCGTTTGCATCAATTTTGATAAATGTATCATCTACATTTACATCAATTTGGTTGCCTGCCTTTGAAAGACCAGCGCCTGGTGAAATTTGACCAGTACCTGTGAATTGTGAGAAAGTAATAGCAGTTGTGTCAACTGTTACTGTCCCGTCTGTTGTACACACAAAACCTTGGTCTGAGTTTTGTGTACCTTCTTCTACGAAGAAGAATGCACCTACGAATTCACCACTTTCATTCATATCCGCTGCACGTGTAAGTGTAGTTGATGCTGTGTTGAAAATATAGATACCGTTTTGTGATTGTGTTACCTGATCTTTTAGTAGAACACGGTCGCCTTGAGCCAGTGCAACACCGTCAATTGATGCGCCTGGTGCAGAAACAGTAATATCGCCAGTTGAAGCTGCACGAACTGAATCCTTAACATCAAGGCCTGTTGCAACAGAGTCAACATATGCTTTTGATGTAGCATGGTTGTCTGCCGTTGGCGTTGTTGCAACGTCTAGATGTGATAATGTGGTACCGTCTGTAGTAACTTTGAACAGTGAGTTACCAGTATCATAAACGACTTTACCGCCGCCTTTACCATACTGTACTGATTGTCCAATACCAACGATACCAAAATTCTTAATTGTAGCCATGTAAGTTTCTCCTATTAAATAGCTAATTAATATCCAAGCCATATGGCTAGGGTATTATTTTGGTTAAATTTTCATGAAAATTTTATCCGGAAGAAACATCAGATAAAATGTGTAGGATATCATCCTACACTTGTATTTATACAATTAATAATTAAACTTTTATACTGATATTATACGTAAGTGACTGTGACTTTTATCTCGCCTTTTGTTGCACCCAAGTGAGATAAGTTAGCCTTTAATTCAAGTTCTGTGGCACCTGTATAATGGAAGTCTGGATTTGTTGTATACGATCCAGCAGATTCCAAATCATTTTCTAAATCGCCCATTAGTCTGTCAGGTTCAAGAGAAGTTCCGATTTCTAGTGACGGTGCAGAACCTGTGTATCCAGTTAACGGAGTTATGACTTCTACTAAAACACTTACAACACGTGAGTTATCAGATATTCTACCAAGTGTTACTGTTTGTGCAGTACCAAATGCTGTTATTGGCATTACAAATGTATATGAAAGAGAGTTGGCGTCAACTGCAGCACTGTCTTGTGTTGCAACTAATGACCAGTTTGTACCATCATAGAAATATAATCCCCACTCACCTTCACCCGTATCTAATACATATGCACTATCGCCCGTTAGAACTGCAGTTAGTGCATCTCTTGCTGCGATATCTGCTACAACTGTTGTTCCCGCTTTACGCACACCCTGTTCAACATTAAGACCTACTGCATATGACCCGTTATGACCTGATGTTAGTCCGAAATCTTGTAGTGCATTACCCTGTACATCTTTTAAAATGATTTCTCCACCATCTTCTCTACGAAGTTGTAAAACTGAAACACCAGAAGCACCTGGATATGATAAAGAAAGTGATGAACATGAATTAGGGCCGGCAAAAGGATTACCTTGAGCATCGTTTTGTACGTTTCCTATTGTGATACTAGAACCACTTTCTTCTATAATAACAAGATTTCCATTAGAGTGGGTTGCACTTATTCCATTGATATTAGCAGAATTAATATCTGACGCCATATCTTCAGCAATAGCAACAGCCATACCGTATGTTGCTTGTCCTGCTGTAGTTGTACTAAAGTTAACAGCTTGTCCATTGATAGTCGCAGAGAATGGAGGGAAACCACCAACTAGACCATATGCAGAACCATTTGTTCCAGTGTCAGATTGAACTTCATTTGGTGCTGCGCTTGTTTCGGCAAACACCCCATGTTCTGTAGTAGTTGCATTAATATCTTGTACTGCGTCTGCAATAGATACAACACCAAGTTGACTTGTAATAAGAGTAACATTAAAATCATTGATTTCAATTACGTCACCTGCAGTTGCTTGTCCATTAGTTACTGTACCACGAACAATACTTTCCACCGCATCTTTAATTTTTAAGAATATAGCAACGCCCGTATCGGTGGTTGTTAATTCGCCAGTCCCATCAACTGCTGGATATATAAAATCACCAGGACCACCTGGTAATCCTGGAACAAAATCAATAACACCATTTGCAGGTCTTAATAAGAAATTATTTGGGCCAGGTCCAGGATGTGTAACTGTACCTACTAATCTGTCTATGTTGTCTGCGTTTGCCACTTCAAATTCACCTGTTGCATCGTTCATACAAATGACATCACCTTCATCAAAACCATGTGCATCTTGGTTTAATAAAAAGTTGTTGTGTGGATTTAAGTAGTTAAAACGAGAAGTAATATTTGCAAAGAAGTCAGATGATACCTGTCCAACTGGAAGTGGATCAATCATTGGTTTGCCTTCTTCGTTAAGTTGGAAAACAACTGCGCCGCCAGGTACAGTAAAGATACCACTACCAGTAGCTGAACGGAAAGTGTTATATCTTAGTCTATCTTCAACTTGGCATGTAATAGTAAATGCAGTTTTTGACGAAATTGAAACGATTTGTAGCGCACGACCATCTGTAGCACCTGCAATAAAGTCACCAACTACTACATCATAACCATTAAAAACAAATGGTGTACGAGTTAAATGCGAACCATGATTAACTGTTACTACTGTCATGGTTATTTCCCAACGATAAGTTTTTGGATTTGAACCACCAGACCACCACTTATCACCTTCTCCATCATCATGCGGCCATGATGCTACTGCATTCGCAGAAGTGACTGTGCATGGCAAAACCTTTGCCGGGACATTTAAATCTATAGCACTTGTTTTATAGTTAATCATTTATATTTCCCCATTAAATCATTGAAATGACAATCCAAGCATGTGTATCAGTACCAAAACTTCTATTTGCGCCCGTGTCTGCTTCTCTTAGTGTAAGTGTAAGTCCTAATGATCCCAGTGTACCGAATGCGATAGGAGATCCGGCACTGCCACCAGCATCAAGTTTACGAGTTGTGATGTCCTTGTTAAGAGGCATGATAACATATTCGTTTGTCAATCGTGAGTAACCATATATTAAAACATTTGATGGTGGGAATGAGTAACCACTGAATGTGATTTCAACTTCACCTGTGTTAACATCAAGAATTGTAGCAGAAACACCACTAGTAGTATTTGAAATACTTGAAAGGGCGCCGCTTGTTGCGTAATTCAATTTGAAGTATTCTGTACTACTTCCACTGCCACCGCCGCCTGATGGGGCTGCTTGTGGTTCCCAATTATTTTGTGTACCGTTCCAAGTTAGAACATCACCGTTATTTGGTGTAGCATTAGAAACATCACCCAAATCACCGATTGCTTCAGTAGATAAATCCACAGTTCCGCCACTTGCTGGAACAAATGATGTGCCGTTCCATTCTAAGAACTGACCTGTTTGAATACCACTTATATTAACATCATTCAATTCACCGACTGATGATGTAGATAAATTCGCACCTGAACTTGGTGTTGTTGGTTCCCACTGCGAACCTGTCCAACCCAGAACTTGACCAGCTGCTGGACCAGATGCTGAAACATTGCTTAGTTGTCCAAGAGTTGCATTAAGAGACACGACATTAGAATTAATCTGAATACCTGTGCCTTGTGTATATACATTATGCGTTAGTAATCCACTCGCATCTGTGAGTTGGTTAACATCACTTGGTATAGTTGGTTTGTTAGTTAAATCATTATAGTTACCACTAAATGATGATCCACCAACTGTTGTAAATGTAAATCCACCGTTACCATCTGTTGTTAGTACTTGTCCTGCAGAACCATCACTGATTCCAGTTAAATCAGTTAGTTCAATGCCTTGTAATGTATTACCTGTAAAGTTTACAGTTCCGCTAAATGTAGTTGTTGGAGCACCACCGCTGTTTGTAAATGCAACATGTGTTGCTTTTGAACCGCTACCATTATCAGATTGTATAACCATCGGTTGAACAGCATTGTCTGCGCCAACCCAGTAGTTAGTTTTGATTTTACCACCACCATTACCGATTGTAACAGTTTTTCCACCAGTACTGTCAAATGTAAATCCACTATCACCAGCAAATGCACCATTGTTATTAAACTGTATTTGTGTGCTTGCGCCGCCAGCAGTTGCACTTGCTGCAGTCATATCTGCTGGTGTGAAAGTGAAAGTACCAGTGCCACTATTGTAAGTTAGACCACCGCCACCATTTGCTGCAGCGGTTGTTACAGATATTGACTGTCTACTTCCAGATGTTACATCTGCAGGAGTAAATGTGAATACGCCAGTTTGACTACTGTATTGTAATGAACCATTACCAGAAGGTGTTCCAGAATTAGAAACACTTAAATCTGCTAATGTAATACCAGAACCACCACTTGATGTTACATCTGTGCTTGGAGCCCATTCTGCACCGTTCCATTTTAGAACTTGTCCTGTACTTGGTGATGCATTACTAACATTTGACAAATCACTTAGTACTACTGCTTTGTTTTCCCAGTCGCCACTTACATTGTTATATACCAAGAATTGACCATCTTGTGTAGTTGTTACTGTAACATCACTTAAATCATCAATTGTTTGTAGTTGTGCAGCGGTTATATCACTAGTTAATGCAACTGTACCACTTGCATTCGGGAATACAATACTGCGATCCGCTGATGGATTTACTGCACTAATTGTAGTTTCAAATGAATTCTGCGTTGAACCTTCAAATGCAATACTTTGAATACTGTTGATGTTTTGATCTAAACTTAAAGATACAAAGTTCGCTGCAACCTCAGCATTAATTTGCCCAGTTGTTCCTAAGAATGTAAGCGTTTCTGATGTACTATCAAATGTATGACTTCCAGTATTTCCTGCTAACCCAAATGAAGAAGAGCCGCCCGCTGCTGGTGTAAATGTAAATACACCAGTTGCATTATTATAAGAAAGTGAACTTACAAAACCAGTCGGTGTTGAATTTGTTACACTTAAATCTTGTAGAGTAATACCAGAACCACTACTTGCTGTTAGGTCCGTACCAGGTGCCCACTCAAATCCGTTCCATTTCAGAACTTGTCCTGTGCTTGGAGATGATGAACTTACATTTACTAAGTCTCCCAATGCTGATGGGACTGTTGGTGTTCCAGTTAGAGATGAATACGCACCATCAAATAATGTTGGCTTATTTGTTAAATCATCATATGAACCACTGAATGCATCTGTAATACCAAATCCAGAAAGTGTCGTTGGTTTGCCTGTGATGTCCGCCCATGCTGAAGCACCTGCAATGCTAGATAAATCAACAGAGTTACCACCTGATATTTGTAGTGAATTACCAACTAGAGTCAGTGTTTGATTATCTGTATTTGCTGCTTGGATGATACCTGTTGTATCTGTAAGCTGAGAAATATCTGTTGCTATTGTTGGTTTATCAGTTAAATCATTGTATGATCCTGAGAATGATGTACCACCGCCACTTTGTGTTGTCCAAGAGTAACTAGATCCATTCCAAGTTAAAACTTGGCCAGATGTTGCAGTTGATGTATTCAGATGTGCATCTACATCTGCATCTACATCACCAACTTGTACAATTTCACCATTATAAAGTAGATTTGTACCGTCAGTTCTAAGTGTATTAAAGTTTGTACCAAAATAAACCGAACCATCACTTAGATACAAGTGACGAACTTTGCGAGTTGCACTACCCAAATCATATGCTGAATCTGTATCAGGTATCAAGTGGAAATTCCAACCACCATTCAAATATGAACTAACATCGGTGTCACCATATGATGTACCACCAAGTAGTCCACCGGTATCTGTTAATTCTGAAATATCACTAGGAACAGTTGGTAAATCACCAGGCATCCAATGTTCCATACCTTGGCTCCAAACTAATGCTTGTCCGTCGGTTGGTACATGTCCAGCACCTGATGTATTAACATCAGTAAGTTGTCCTATTGTTGTTGCGCCACCTTGACCTAATAAATTTCCAGTGTCTGTTAATTCAGAAATATCACTTGGTATAATAGTTGATAAATCAACACTATTACCACCACTGATAGAAAGTATCGGACTACCGAGAGATAGCGTTTGTGCTGTTAATGCAGGTGGAGTATAAGTGAATACACCTGTTATATTGTTAAATGTAAGTGTTCCTGTACCAGACGCCGGTTCTTGGATGACACTGATATCAGTAAGAGAAATACCACTACCATTGGCACCAGTTAAGTCGCTTGCTGGTGCCCATTCGTTACCGTCCCATTTTAGTACTTGACCGTCTGTTGGTTCGTTAGCACTCACATTAGGGATATCTGAGAGAGTAGTAATTTCACTAGGTATCGCAGTAAAGGTGTAGTTGCCATTTCCGTCTGTGGTTAATACTTGTCCATTCGTGCCGTCCGTAATACCTAAATCTGTTATAGTTGTTGGTATCGTTGGTTTGTCTGTTAAATCATTGTATGATCCTGAGAAAGTAGATGCTAGAAGTCCGCTACTGTCTGTTAAATCAGAAATATCTGTTGGGACTTCATCTGTAATACCTAAACCAGCTAGTGTGTTTGGAGTATCAGTGATATTATCCCATGATACTGAGATGTTTGATAAATCTACAAAGTTACCACCTGAAATCTGTAGAATTTCACCGTTCAGTGTAAGTCTTTGATTGTCAGTATTTGCAGCTTGAATAATACCATTAGCATCTGTAAGTTGAGAGATATCTGTTGGGATAGCATCTGTGATACCATAACCAGAAAGTGTTGTGGGTGTACCAGTGATGTTTGCCCACGGTGTTGTTTCTTCATTAACATATCCAGTCAAGTCAACTGAGTTACCATCTGAAATTGTTAGAAGATTATCCTGCAATGTCAGAGTTTGCTTGCCTGTTGGAGCAGGTTCAGCAGCCCATTCACCGTTACGATATGTTAGAACATCACCTGCATCACCCGTTATTGTTAAATTGTCGGCTAATATCGCAGTACCATGGAATCTTTCACCATAAATGTCATTAAACCTTAGTTCTGCACTACCAATATCATATACATTATCTACTGTAGGTGCGCTGTGACCATCTAGTTTAATATAGTTGTCAACATCATTGTATACTGGAAGAGTAACACTGTTTCCATCTGAAATGCTTAGAATATTGTCTGCGATAGAAAGTGTTTGTGCAGTTTCAGCAAATGCTTGTGTCAAATCAACACTGTTACCATTAGTGATGCTTAGTGTTGCACCGTCTAATGCAAGAGTTTGCTCATCTTGGTCTGTCAATGCTGCTAGTGCTGCATCTACATAATTCTCAGTTGCATATCCCGCTAAATCAGGTGTATCAACTAATGATGCTAAGTCAACTGCATTACCGTTTGAAATAGAAAGTGTTGTTCCACTGAATGATAGAACTTGATTATCATTGTCACTTAATGCTCCCAATGCATTATCAACATAATCTTGTGTTGCATAAGGTGTTAAATCTACTGTTGTTTGTAGTGGTGATAAATCAACTGCATTACCATTTGAAATAGTAAGCGTTGTGCCAACTAATGATAGTGTTTGTTCATCTGTGTTTACGAAGCCGGAAAGATCAACTGCATTACCATTTGAAATAGCAAGTGAAGTTCCAACTAAAGAAAGAGTTTGTTCATCTTTCAGTAAACCAGTTGTATCTGTTAGATTGCTTAAATCTGATGGTATTGTTGGGGCACCAGTTAATGAACTATACTGTCCATCAAATAGTGCAGGTTTGTTTGTTAAATTATTATAGTCGCCATCAAACAGAGTTGGCTTATTGGTTAAGTCAGCATAATCACCGCTAAATGGCGTGACATGTGTTAATAGGCCTGTAGTGTCTGTTAGTTCAGAAACATCTCCGGGAATTGTTGGCTTATTAGTTAAGTCTGCATAGTCTCCGCTAAATGGAGTAACGTGAGTTAACAGTCCAGTGTCGTCTGTTAATTCTGACACATCACTTGGAATTGTTGGCTTATTTTCTAGCGTATTCCAGTCAGCGTTAGGGTGTACAATACCTGCAATCTCTGTATCAACATATGTTTTAGTTGCATAATCGCCTAAGTTTAAACTTACACTATTTCCATCTGAGATAGAAAGTACATTACCATCCCACGAAAGAGTTTGTAGAGTAACTGGACCAGCTTCCCAAGAAGAACCATTATATGTTAATACTTGGCCTTGTGTTCCAGTAATAGTCAAGTTATCAGCAAGAACTGCTGTACCCTGGAATGTTTCACCATAAACATCATTAAAGCGCATTTCTGCACTACCGATATCCCACATAGCATTCTGTGTTGGGATACTATGGCCATCTGTTTTTACAAAGTTATCAACATCATTGTATGATGGAAGAGTAATTGTGTTGCCGCCACTGATAGAAAGTTGTTGACCATTTAAAACTAGTGTCTGTGGTGTACTACTGCTGCTACCTGAACCCGCTGCTGGTTCTGCTGCTACCCAAGTAGAACCGTTCCAAGTTAAAACATCACCTTCGTTTGAGCCTTGAATTGTTAAGTTATCTGCTAGTAGTGCAGTACCATGCAATGTTTCAGCATGAATATCATTAAATCTAAAGTTAGAACTACCTAAATCAAAAGAATTATCAACACTTGGAATGTTATGAGCATCTAATCTTAGATAGCGGGCATCACCATCTGCTTGACTAATTGCTCCTAAATTTGTTCTTGCAGTTGGGGCGTCTGCTAAGTCTGAAAGATTACTTGATTTTGTTAAGTATAAACTTGGATCAATTGATGCACTTAACGTGATTGTGCTTCCATCATCTGATACATTTAATCCAGATCCTGCTGCAATACTTTTGAATGAAAATAGACCGCTATCTGGGTCAATTCCTGCTAATAGTGAACTTCCAGTACCTAAATTTGTACCACTTTGTAATGTCTCTGTGAAATCTGCAGAGATTACCAATGACGTACCATTATCTGTTACTGTTACATTATTTCCTGCAAGTATTGTTTTTAGTACAAGTGATGATCCAGTGATAGAACCATATTCTTGTCCAGTACCAGTATGTGTTACTGTATCAATTCCGCCTGCGCCTGTTCCACCCGCTCCCGATGCATTAACAAAAGCACCTTCTGAAGAGTTATATACAAGTACTTGGTCTTCTTGTAAATTACCTACCAGTTTGAACGTTGGATTAAAAGGTGTTGCGTTTATACTCATTTTTATGCCCCTTAGTAATTCAAGTATATTTTCTCAATGTATCCAGCAGTATTAGGATCTGTGATGCCAAGCGAAGTTCTGTCTAATGTTGCTCTTAGAAATACTAAGTTCGCTGTAAATGTAAAACCCTCAACTCCTGTATAATTAGAATAATCTTTATACGGCAGTCCACTAATAAGAATATCAAACCAATCATCTTCAGTTGGCGAACTTGATAGTGTACCCTGTATTCTGACTCTTCCACTTAGATTTTGACCGTAAATTGCTACTGTATGTAATCCGTCAGTGTATCCATAATAGCTGTCACCTGGGACGGGATCACCTGTTACATTTAAATTCACACCAGTGTTTGGTAGAAGAGTTGTTGTTTTACGTGCCATCGTTATTCCTTATTCTTCTGCTTTTTCAACTTCAACCACAGCGGAATCACCGATCAATTCTGAAACGACTTGCTCGATTGTACCAGCAATCTCGCCATTTAGAAGATCAGGTTTATTTTCACCATTTTTTGTGATTGTTGAAACTCTGATAACTAGAATTTCTTCTTTTATCTTTGCCATTTTTTTGTCCTCATCATATAAATATTATTGTAGACTTGAGTCTACTATATAATCTATTTATCTAATTCGTCTTTGAGAACAACTTTTGTAATTTTAGATATATTTTCACTGGCAATAAAAGTCATCATTTCCATATCTATATCTTCACGGCAATAAATTGCATATGTATGATATGTACTGTGTCTAAATCTATATGTATACCTACCAAAACTTTGTACTGTTGGAGATTTGTCTAAGAACCTTCGTATGTTTGGGTTAAGGTGATAGTTTTCATTTTCTGAATATGTAGTCGCTATAGCTGGACCCAAATCATTTTCTAAATGCTTATCAAATTTCAATATTATTTTATAACGATATTTTTTATGATAAAGAGTATTTTTTATTTCAATGTTTTGATCATATTCAGATAATGTTTCTGCTAGGTTATCAATGAAGGGAATATGTATTTCTCTTTGTAATTCCTTGTATCGCTTTTTTGCTTTTTCAAATACATCCTTATCCATGAAATACACATGTGTTTGGGAGCTATTAGAAAATTTAATACCACGAAGACTTAAATTCCGTAAATACTTTAGACAATTATCTCTTCTTGCTTTATCATAGTCATCGGTAGGTACATCAAACCACCAACCCCATCTTTCATTTTGCAGGATACTTTGCGTTGGAAAACCATACAATCTCACATAAGTTATTTTATATGGATATTGCCCATAAAACAACTTTGTAGATTCATATGTTTTAAGCATAGCCAAACGAAACTCCGTCATCTACAATGTTTACAGTAACTGTCCCACCGTTTATCAATCTGCCAAATAGTATTTCTTTTGATAGTGGCTTTTTAATATAATCATTAATGACACGCTGTAGTGGACGGGCGCCCATGTCTGGTTGATATCCTTTTTCTCTGAACCAAACTTTTGCACCCATCGTAAGATTAATTGTTACGCCTTTATCTTTTAGCATTTCGTTTAGTTCATTGATAGACTTATCAACGATCATATCAATGTGTTTCTTTTCTAGTGAAACAAACTCGACCATACCGTCAAGTCTGTTGCGAAACTCTGGCGAAAAGAATTTATTCACTGCTTGCATTGAAGCATCGTCATTATCATTACTAAAGCCAATAGCACGTTTTGATTTTTGTGCTGCACCTAAATTAGATGTCATAATTAAAATTACATTACTAAAGTCTGCTGTTTTACCAGTTGAACTTGTTAATCTACCATCGTCCATAACTTGTAGTAAGAGGTTCATTACACTTGGGTGTGCTTTCTCAACTTCATCAAGTAGAACAATACAGTTTGGTGTTTCTTCTACATCATTAATAAGTTGTCCAGATCCCATTCCACCTTCTGCGTGTCCCACATAGCCTGGAGGAGCGCCGATTAATTTAGAAACCGAGTGTTGCTCCATGTATTCAGACATATCATATTTACGAAGTTTTACATCTAAATTATCTGCTAATTGTCTACACAGTTCTGTTTTGCCAGTACCGGTTGGGCCTACAAATAGGAAACTCCCTATTGGCTTATTCGTTGGTCGCATACCTGATTTAGCAACTAGTATTGCTTCAACTAATGTAGAGACTGCACTATCTTGTCCAAACAGTTTCTTTTTAATATTAGTTTCTAGGTTTGCGTAATTTGTATTTTCTTTTGCGTCAATCATATCCAATGGGATGCGTGTAATTTTTGATACTGCTTCTTCTACTGCAGACTTACCAACAATACCAGGTACTTTATATAACTTACTTCTTGCACCTGCTACATCCATAATATCAATAGCACGGTCTGGGTTAAACTTACCATGCATATAACGCTCTGCTAAATCAACTGCTAGATCCAATGCGTCTTCATCATATTCTGCGCTGTGGAATTCTTCATAGTATTTCTTTAGACCTTTAACAATTTTCTTTGTGTCTTCTTTTGATGGTTGGTCGATAACAACTTTCTGGAAACGGCGCTGCAACGCACGGTCCTTTTCAAAGTTTTCACGGTATTCTTCACTTGTCGTTGCACCAATACACAATAGCTTACCGCTTGCCAGTAGTGGCTTCAATAAGTTAGCAATATCAATGTTTGATCCACCGGCATTTCCCGCTCCCATAATCATATGAATTTCATCAATGAATAGAATTACATTATCTCTTGCTGCTAGTTGGTCAAAAACAATCTTTGCTCTTTCTTCAAATTCCCCACGATATTTTGTCCCTGCAACCATTGCTGTCACATCTAACGAGTATACAATTTTACCTTTAAGTAACTCTGGGCAATCATCGTTGACAATATTAAGAGCAAGGCCTTCAGCAATAGCAGTTTTACCAACACCGGGCTCACCTACAATAATTACATTATTCTTTTTGCGTCTTGCTAAAACTTCACTTAATTCTAACAGTTCTTCACTGCGTCCAATAACTGGATCAATTTTTCCCTCTGCGGCTTCAATGTTTAAGTTTGTACAGAAATCTTCAAACTTTACATTTTGTTGTGAGCCACCGAGACCTCCCGGTTGACCTGACATTCCACCCTGAGGGAATTGCTGATAAAACTCTTTTTGAATAACCTCAATGACTTTTGATCTAGAGGCACCGTTTTTACGAAGGATGTAATAAGCATGTGATGTGTTTTCACTCAACATAGAAACTACTAAGTCTTTACAGAACATTTGTGTTCTGCCACTAAAAATAACTTGTGTCACAGCACGATTAAAAACTCTATCAATTGATAGTGTTTGTCTAGGTATTTCAACTATACCGGGTACTGTGATATCTTCACGCTCTTGTAAATGCTCTTCTAGTTCTTGTGCTACTTTACCAGAGTCACACTCCATCTTTTTTAGTAACTCTAATACATCGGGTTCCTGTATTAAAGAATATAATAAATGTTCAAGTGTAACATATTCGTGTGATAACGATGTTGCTTTTTGAATAGCGTTTTCTAGTGCAAGATTAACTCTGTCGTTTTGATTAGCCATTTCTTTCCTTAAATTTAATCTTTAGTGTTGTTTCTGGAAGAATGTCACGAATAGTAACGATGTCTCCAACTCTTGTTTCATATGGTACTTTCACTTCAAACAAAATATCTTCATAGTTTACAGTTAT
>Ga0181566_10002644_pt1 | contig 14718 bp, 8 predicted proteins | sample 101ome_15_FD_133762 | JGI IMG/M metagenome (GOLD analysis project Ga0181566, IMG submission 133762) | Coastal salt marsh microbial communities from the Groves Creek Marsh, Skidaway Island, Georgia - 101402AT metaG (megahit assembly) | ecosystem: Environmental > Aquatic > Marine > Intertidal zone... | reverse complement strand
TTAGGGATCATGTTTTTACCCTTCAATGCCAGCAATTGACTGCTATTCAACCCAGCTGCGACGAAGGCATTCTCAGGCAAATTAAGATCATAAGCCGCATTGATTCGGCGATAGAGAAAACCCTCTTCGGTGTCAGCATCCCCAGGGATCCCATTTTGCCAGAAATGCTGGCTATCGAAATGGGATCTTGACTGCCCGTCATAACCAATGCGGTGCAGGAAGGCCATGTTCCCTGCTCCTGGCAGCCCGTTGATCGAAGAGTGGTTATAGAGTTCACTTAATGGACTGAGTGCTGGGTGCAACTGAGCAAAACCATTTCCCGAATCCAAAGCAAGGTTCTCCGGCACAAACAAGCTAGGCCGGTTGGTCGTGTTGTAGTCAGCGTCCCCACGGGGAATAATCGTATTGATGCCATCATTGCCTCCCTGAAGAAAAATAAAAATCAGCTTCTTACCTGCAGGCATTTCAGCTCCAGCCACTCTATTTCGAAGCATGTTCGGAGCCACCATGTTGAGCCCCAAAGCTGAACAGGCCAAGGCACCTGTGCGCAAGAAACCTCGTCGGTCAAAAATTTGCATAATGGTATGATTTGGGTTGTTGCCGATTCCTTATTGATAGTGCATTTCTGGAACAGAAAGTATCAGGCCGATCAAGGCTCCTGCACGCTCCATGTAATCGCTTGAAGTAGGATCCCATGGTAACCTTGTGCCATCTTGCCCGGTATGGGCAAACTCAAGAATGAGACTCTTGGCATGCGCAGGCAATTTCCCGTCAAAGAGCAAATCATTGAAGTGCTCTAGGATGTCGCCAGCGGTGGTCAGCCCGTGAGAGCCAAGATAACGTCGGACCGACCAGCGATCCATATGATCATTATTTTCATGCCTGGCCAATCGCGTACTAAAATTCAAACGCTCGAGCATGGCTCCTGTGTTGATCCAATCAAAACCATACTCTGACCAGCCATCAGGATCATCACGTGTGAAGAAATGCATTCCCATCGCGTCATTGATTTCAGGAAGGTCTTCAAGCCGTATCTGCCAATCTAATGCCCTGCCCAGGCTATTGATGTATTCGACGGGTGTCTTAACCTTGGCCCGATAAACCTCTCGACTCCAAAAAGGATTGCCCTCGGTATCTGGGTCAACAATAGCAGCCAACACAGTGCCAATGTGCCCTTGAGGTTCGGCATTCTCCCAGGCCATGATGGCTCGATCAACCATATGGATCAGGTGAGGTTTTGCGCTACCCTCCTGATAACTCCTTAGGGAAATGTCGTCCCCTACAAAACGGTTGACTAATTTAACACAGATAAATTCCCGTGTTGAGATGTGGTTGGCCATCATCTCGATGGCATCTAAGGCATCCCTAAGCCCCTCAAGGCCCTCTCGACCAGCGGGGATACGGATCTCCCAATCGGTTCCTTCAAAAAGAATCTTTGAGTCCGTATCATGCTCCTCAGGATTAAACCGGAAGGTCCATTCACCGTTGGGATCATCCAGGGAAATGCTGTCTGCGGAAGGGATCAAGCGCACAATCCTAGGCATGATGGAAAGATCACTGCTGCTAAGATTCACATTGTGCACCTGGATAGCCAAAGTGTTGAGCGCAGGATACGGTTTGAAGAATTGATGATACCTCGAAAGATTAAAGAATTGATCGCCTCGATTGCTTTCTCGATTTCCAGTAGCTAGCGCGTCGTGGGGTGGTGGCGTGCCCAGCCCCTCCATGTTACTACTACGAGCCACCTCTCTGCCGTTGATGTAAGCCACAAATCCGTCATCGTAATTCACTGCAAGGAGGAGTGATCTCAAATCCACTCCCTGGGGAAGTTCGAAGTGTTTGCGTAAATACAAACTGGCATAATTACCGCGCATGTCTTCTATCACGGTGGCATCATCACCATCCCCGTATCCCATGCCTGTTTCTCCATCCAGCCAAGACTGATCATCGAAGTCTTGCTGAGTCCATCGAGGGGAAATGCTATTGATCCAAGGGACTGGCTCGGCAAGGCCTTTGAAGTATTTCCATCCTGGCCCCAGATCCAATAGCACCTCCTCGCTATAACTCGCAGAGGGCAAAGTAGGCGGTGCAATGGCCGAGGCTGGGAAGTCAGGAACCTGATCAGGCCTCACCTTGCGGATTTGCCAACCGGTGAAGCACCGAGCCAAGGCTTCGATATCCTGCTGAGTGTAGCGATTATCCACCCCAAAGCTATAGAGTTCCAGAATCTCTCGCGCGTAATTCTCATTGGGCTCTCCAACACGATTGAGGACATTGTCCAAATAGACCAACATGCTCGGACTAGTAGCACTATAGAGTAATAGGTCACCGAAACGATCCAGAGCATGTTCATGGAAAAAAGCATATTCTCGATACTCTAATTGCACGGCTTCTTCCCGCGCCTGACGCTCAGACAATGCCTGCTCGCCATCCTCCTGCTCCATATCGCTAAGGTAGCTTACCAACTTGTCGTAATCGGTGGTAAAATGGTTTTCCCAAAATTCAGCCATGACAGCCTGTAGCTGACGCGAATCATAAATACCTCTGGCATGAATCAGTTGCTGGAGCGATTCAATATCCTTAATGCGTGGATGCTCTAGGCCTGGCAGGTAGTCACGCGTAAGAAGCTCCGGCACCAAGATGGCATCTGAGCTGGTGTATTCGGTATTGTGTAACTCAATGGCCAGGAGATTCCTTCCTGGTACGAGCAGCGATTTGAATTCACTAATGTCTATCAAAGCCTCATCCGGATCATCCGCGGCATTGGACGCCTTGGCTCGATAGGACGGCCTGAGGCTGGTCCCCATATTGGCTCGAGCCACCTCGCTCCCATTGAGATAGGCAATGAACCCATCGTCATAAACCATTTTAAGCAGCAGACCTCCTAGAGCAGCGGGATCATCCACTTCAAACCAGTGACGTACAAAAAAACTGAGGTAACCCTCTTGGGCCTCCTCACCTTCTTCAATCCTCTCCATGTCATCCAACAAGGTAGAAAGTAAGGCACGCTCACTGCCCGAACTGGAATAACCAAACCCAGATGGCACACTCAGCCAGCCACTGGCTTGAGACACCTCATCGAAACCGGGCTGGTTCCACTGATAAGGAGGGGCCTCATTCCCTTTCTTGAGGTCCCACCGATCCCCATCAGCAATCAAATACGTATCTTTGCCCGGACGATAAGTGCTAAACAGCGTATCCATCGCCTGTTCGAGTCGGTAATCTTCCTCATGGGCGGCGGGGATTTCACCAAGCTGTTGGGCCAGATAAGTATCAAGACCATGCTCGGTGACCCAAGCAACAGAAGTGGGAGAAGGGCCATACCCCAAGCGGTTGAGTGTGTGAAACACCTTCTCGCGTTCATTCAATGGTTCGCCGAATGACCCATTAGGCTCAAAGGAAAAAAACGGCCTCCCCATCAGGGGCGCATTGGGAGGGGTGGCCGCCATCAGGCCGCGAACAGTCAGAAAAGTGGTTCCCTCTGGCTTTGGCAGTGTGAACACTGCCTGCCCCGCCTGACCCGCCACTGCCCCAGCTGAAAGTAGCTCATCAAAGGGCGCGTCTAAGGAATCAGACTGAAGAACCTGAAGGTGGCCCAGACCACGAGGGATCTCCACGGCAAGACTGACCTGATCCTGCTCAAGTCTGAAATGAGTGATGACCGGTTGCTGACCTAGAAGTTGACTGAACATACCCACTGTGAGCGCCAGCCCAGTGCACAATGCCCTGACATCACGCAGTCGTCGTAGTAAGCTCAACGGCCTAGTATTTTGCATCTTGATAACCATATTGAACAACCAACTCCTTTCTGGCAATTTTCAAGCTAGTCTCGTGCCATCTTTATGACCTTTGCATCATTTTGCGATTTTTAGCAGATTTAAGCACCTGTATACCGAAACCTGTAACTCAGCATGACCGACCTAAATCAAGCCATCAGAGATATTGTAGGGGACAAGGGATTCATCGCTGAACCGGAGCAACTGATTGTCTATGAGTGTGATGCCCTCACCTTGGAGAAAAAAATCCCTACTGCGGTCGTGCTACCAGCCAACCGAGCAGAGGTGATTGCAATCATGCAGCTCTGCCACGCCCACCAAGTGCCAGTCATTCCCAGAGGAGCAGGCACAAGTTTGAGTGGCGCGGTCCTGGCTGTGGAGGGTGGGATCGTCCTGTGCCTTTCACGGATGCAGCAGATTCTGATGATGGATCTGCCGAACCAACGCGCCTTGGTCGAAGCCGGCTGCGTGAATGCCTGGGTCACGCGTGCGGCTCAGGAAGGGGGCTACTATTATGCTCCGGACCCATCCAGTCAGTATGCTTGCACGTTGGGAGGCAACGTCGCCACCAACTCAGGGGGGCCACATACTCTGAAGCATGGCGTCACCACCAATCATGTGCTGGGGCTTGAATTAGTCCTGCCAGATGGAGAGCCACTATGGCTTGGGGTTCATCCAGATGAGGGAGAAGACCATAGCGGCATCGATCTCAGGGGAGCCGTCATTGGGAGTGAGGGCATGTTCGGTGTGGTCACTCAGGTATTGGTCAAACTCATGCCCGAGCCCGAGTGTTATGAAACCTTGTTGGTCGTATTTGAAAGTGTGGAGCAAGCCAGCCGAGCGGTTGGGGCAATCATCCGGGATGGCATCATCCCTGGGGCACTCGAAATGATGGATGCCCTCATCACCCGCGCTGTGGAGGAGGCCTATCAATTCGGGTTTCCCCTGGATGCTGGCGCTATTCTGATTGTTGAGCTGGATGGAGATTCACTCCAAACCAAGCTGGACTCCGAGCAGGTTCAAGCTCTTTGCACCAAACAGGGAGCTCGCGAAATCCGTCGCGCAGCAAGCGCTCAGGAAAGGGCCGAACTTTGGAAAAGCCGTAAGCGGGCTTTTGGAGCCATTGGGCGCATCAGCCCGAACTACCTCACCCAGGATGGTGTGGTTCCTAGGTCCAAGCTACCTGAGATCATGCATTACATTACGGAGGTTTCTTCCCGGTATAAGCTTCGCATTTGCAATGTCTTTCATGCCGGGGATGGGAATATCCATCCGCTTGTGCTCTTCGATGAACGCGATGCCGACCAAACAGCCCGTGCGGTCCAGGCTGGTGAAGCCATTTTGGAGCGCTGCCTGGAACTGGGAGGCAGCATCAGCGGCGAGCATGGCATCGGTGTGGAAAAACGCTCCCTGATGGAACGTCAATTTTCTGAACATGACCTTCAGGCAATGAAGGATCTTCGCTCAGTGTTTGACCCGCACGGACGATGCAATCCTCACAAGGTTTTCCCGACGGCCAAGCGATGCGCAGACTTCTTCATCCGCAAACAAGCCCCAGCCTAAGGAATTCAAAGCAGCAGGTTACTTGCCCTTTTGGCATCTTGAAACACCTCACGCAGATCGCACCCATTTTGTGCTTTTCTTAGCCAGCCCGTCGCCCGAGGATAGCCCCATGAAGCCCTTCCATACCCGCTCCCGTCGCCAATTCATCCAGGACGCAGGCCTGAGCCTTGGCGTGGCAACAGCTGGGCTGACCTTCCCTTGGATCAGCCAGGCCCAATCATCCCCTAACGCGCAGTTACGCATAGCTGCCATTGGTACTGGGGGGCGGGCTGCTGCTAATGTTGCAGGCGTCAGCCATGAAGCCCTTGTCGCGCTTTGTGATGTGGATCAAAACAACCTGAACCAAGCCGCGGCAAAATACCCTCAGGCAAAACTTTACCAAGATTTCCGTGTCATGCTGGAAAAGGAAATGGACCGGATTGACGCTGTTTTGGTTGGCACACCCGATCACACTCATGCCCCAGCAGCGGCCATGGCCATGAGGATGGGCAAGCACGTCTACTGCGAGAAGCCACTGACCCACACAGTGCACGAAGCCAGAGTCCTCAGTGACTTAGCCCGGCAAAACCAACTCATCACCCAAATGGGAACCCAGATCCATGCGGGCAGCAATTACCGGCGTGTGGTAGAACATATTCAGTCCGGCAGTATCGGAGAAGTCGATCGTGTTCACGTTTGGGTGAATATCGGTCATTCCTATTCCAATGGAGTCTTCACAAACAACACCCCAGCCCCGGCAAACCTTAACTGGGATCTTTGGCTTGGGCCTGCAGCTGAGCGTCCTTTTACCGAAGGCGTCCACCCCTTCAATTGGCGACAATTCTGGGATTATGGCAACGGACGTCTTGGAGATTTTGGCTGCCACTACATGGATCTCGTTCACTGGGCGCTTAACTTGAGACAGCCTACGCGCATCGAAGCAAGCGGCCCCGAACGGAATCCCGTCTCCACCCCTCCCTGGTTGAGAGTCGACTATCATTACCCTCGTCCGGGAAAAAGGCCCCTGCACCTCACCTGGCACGGGAATCGGACCCCAGAACTAGTCCAGTCACTACGCACCGCAGATGGCAAGGAACTCCCTTTCGGTAGCGGGCAGCTCTTCATTGGCAGCAAGGGCATGCTGGTCTCAAATTACAGCAAGCATTTACTTCTCCCTGAGGATGACTTTAGCGAAATCCCTGCCCCGAGCGTGCATATTCAAGACTCTATCGGGCACCACAAGGAGTGGACAGAGGCCATTCGACAGGGTGGCCAAACAACCTGTAATTTTGACTATGGGGGTGCCTTGACAGAAGCTGTCCTTCTAGGAAGTGTCGCTTATCGCAGTGGGGAATCCATTGACTATATTGTCGAGGCTGCCAACACCGCTCGTCCTGGGAAGGCGAGAGATTTACTTCACAAAGAATACCGCAAGGGTTGGTTTTTATAGCTCGGGCCTTTGCGCCAGATCCCATCAAGTAACTGAGCAGACAACTTGTCGTGACCCAGTCACAAATAGTTTCTCCCAATAAAACCCTGATGATCCCTTGACAGACAAAGCACCAAACAATCCAACGCCCTCCGCACTCCCATTTTGCTGGGCCAACGGAAGCATCCATCCCGTCGCGGAGCCTGTGGTTTCAGCCTTGGACCGAGGGCTTTTGTATGGGGATGGGCTCTTTGATACCTTACGCATCTGGAAAGCCCAGCCGTTATTCTGGGAGGACCACTGGAGTCGCCTCCAGCGTGGGATGAAAAGTATGGCCCTACCAATCAGTGAGGAAAGCGGCGCCATGCAGCACCACCTTCAAGAGCTACTCGATCGTAATGCAGTGCGGGATGCAATTGCCAGGATCCAGGTTACCCGTGGGCCAGGCGGACGCGGCTACAGCCCTCCCTCTCACCCTGATCCCACCCTGATCATCACGATGCACGCCATCGACAATGATTTTCCCATCGAACCCCTATCGTGGTCCCTCAATGTGGCCAGTTGCCGTACAGGATCTGGGCTCCCTCACCAAACCGTCAAGACTTGTAATAAATGGCTTCAAATCGCAGCTAGGATGGAGGCCACTCAAGCAGGTTTCCAGGATGCCCTGATTCTCAACGAAAAAGGTCATGTGACCGAATCATCATGCGCCAATCTATTCATCATCCAAGGGCAGAAAATCCTGACCCCCCCTCTGGAAGACGGCCTACTGGAGGGAACCACGCGAGGATTGGTGATGGAGATGGCTAAAGAATTGGGCATCACATGCTGTGAGCATTCCTGCAAGCTGGCAGAACTACAGGAATCAGAGGGACTCTTTCTGACACTCAGCACCCATGGAATCATTCATATCAAAGCCTTGGAAGAGCATCGTTGGCATGAACCTCATGCATTGATCCAAACACTTTATCAAAGTTATCTTCGCAAGGTTCGTTCTCACCACTCAAATTAAATGTCACCCATGATCAGCCAACCCCTGTTGAGCAAGTGTCTGCTTGCACTCGGCTTGCATTGCCTGCTCTGGTTGGCATGGCCGCTGCAGGCAGCCACCTCGCCCAACATCGTTTTAGTCTTTATCGATGACATGGGATGGGGTGATTTTTCCTGCTTCGGGAATAAAGATGCCAGCACCCCCCATGTGGATCAAATGGCAGCGGAGGGCATTCGATTCGAGCAATTCTACGTCAATTCACCCATTTGCTCGCCATCTCGCACAGCAATCTCAACCGGCCAATACCCACAACGCTGGCAAATCACCTCCTACCTAGCCCATCGGGCCATGAACCAGAAGCGAGGCATGGCTCAATGGCTCGACCCCGCTGCGCCCATGCTGGCACGCTTCTTTCAACAGGCCGGCTATCGTACGGGTCATTTCGGTAAATGGCACATGGGAGGGCAGCGCGACGTCGACGATGCTCCCCCGATCACTGCATATGGTTTTGATACCTCGCTAACCAATTTTGAAGGGATGGGGCCAAAACTACTCCCGCTTACCCTGAAACCCGGACAAAAGACCCCGGGAAAAATCTGGGCAGAGGCTGAACGACTCGGTCCTGGTCACCGATGGATGCTACGCTCAGAACTGACCAGTGGTTTCGTTGGCGAAGCCATAGAATTCATCGAACACGCCAGAAAGGAACAGAAACCCTTCTACGTCAATGTGTGGCCGGATGATGTCCACAGTCCATTTTGGCCGCCAACCCATCGATGGGCTGAAACCAAGCGTGCCAAGTATTTGAGCGTGCTTGAGGAGATGGATCGTCAACTTGGAAGACTCTTTGATCACCTACGCTCGGATGTTGAGCTTTCTAACAATACCCTCGTGCTGATTTGCTCGGACAATGGTCCTGAGCAAGGCGCTGGCAGCGCAGGGCCCTTTCGTGGATACAAAACCCATCTTTACGAAGGAGGTATTCGCTCATCCCTGATCGCATGGGGGCCATCATGGATCAGCCACTCGGGCAGCGTTGATAGGGAAAGCTTCTTCAGCGCCATCGATCTGGTTCCCACGCTCCTTGACTTCACAGGCCTGCAACCGCCCGTGACGACGAAGTTCGATGGAGAAATCATGACTCAGGCACTCCTTGGCAAAATGTCGCAATCTCGTTCGAAGCCCCTTTTCTTTCGTCGCCCTCCTGACCGCAATCAATTTTATGGGGTCACCGATTTACCTGATCTGGCAATGCGATCAGATCATTGGAAACTTCTCTGCGAATACGATGGGTCCCAGGTGGAACTCTACGACCTGCAAACCGACCCGAGTGAAACAAACAATTTAGCCGCCTCAAAAAAAGAGATCGTAGCCACCCTGCTACCTAAGTTACTTCAGTGGCATCTGGAAATGCCACCAGACAACGGCGCCCAACTCGAATAAAACAACCCAAGCAACCCCAAACACCCATGCATCACTCATTTAAACCCAACCAAAACAGGGCAACCCGATCCATCGGCTCACATCACTGGGCACTGGGCCTATTGGTGTTGTCTCTATTGCCTCTTACGCAAGCTGAAGCGTTGCTTGAACAAGCGCTGTATTGCACCAAGCATTCCCATTACCTGAATGACTCGATGACGCCGGACCCACAACGTTATGCCCCAAGCCGACGCGTCGACATGCTGCACCTTCAAATCGATGTCACCCCTGATTTTGAAAAGCGAACAGTAGCTGGTTCGACCCAGTGGAAATTTAAGCCCATCGCTGATCCCCTCATTCAACTGGAACTCGATGCCGTGGGAATCACTGTCAGTGCCGTTGAGGGCAGTCACGCGGTCGCTGAATGGCATCAAAGCGAAACTCATTTAATCATCCTGTTTGCAGAAGAGGTAGGCGTCGACCAAGAGGCGACCCTGACCATCAAGCATCGTGCTCAACCACAAAAAGGGCTCTATTTCCGCACACCCGATATGGGATACAAAGATTGTGAGGCACACCTTTTCACCCAAGGGGAGCCCATCGAAGCACGCCACTGGTATCCTTGCTTTGATGCCCCAAACGAAAAGTTCACCTCTCAGATTACGTGCCATTTGCCCGAAGGCATGATCGCCCTCTCCAATGGCAGGCTGATTAAGCAAATCGTAAACGAGCAAACCCATCTCACAGCTTTCACATGGCTGCAGGACAAACCCCATGTCAATTACCTTGTCTCGCTTGTGGCAGGGCCTTTTGTCAAAATCGAGGACAGCTATCGAGACATTCCCCTGACTTTCTGGACCTTACCTTCTGAACAAGCGCAAGCAGCCCAATCTTTCCGTCATACCGCTCAAATGATGGCATTCTTTGAGGATGAAATAGGCGTGCCCTATCCATGGGACAAATACGATCAGGTATGCGTCAATGACTTTGTGGCCGGAGGCATGGAAAACACCAGCCTCACAACCCTAACAGATCAGACGCTTTTTACCGTATCGACAGAGAATCTTCGATCAAGCCAGGGACTTGTGGCACATGAGCTGGCCCATCAGTGGTTTGGAGATCTCGTCACCTGCAAGGATTGGAGCCATCTATGGCTTAACGAAGGCTTTGCAACCTACTACGACGCCTTGTTTGAGGAGCATTTGCATGGCAAGGACGCCTTCGCCTACCAAATGCACAAAAACGCCGCAGGTTTCTTGGATCGCCACAGTGACCCAACGGCCATAGTGGATCGAGGATTCAACGACCCCATGGAGCAGTTTGGTTACCGGGCTTACCCCAAGGGCAGCTGGATCCTGCACATGCTGCGCTCACAACTAGGCCCAGAACTCTACCGACGATGCATTCATACTTACTTGGAGAAACACGCCTATGGATCTGTTGTGACCGAAAATCTCAATGCCGTCATCGAAGAGCTTTCCGGTCGTTCTTTTGATCGTTTTTTTGATCAATACGTCTACCACGGAGGACATCCTGACCTAAGCCTGCAGTATCAATGGGATGCCCGAACTCGGCTTGCACGAATCAGCATCAGTCAAAAGCAAAAGGTGAGTGATCAAGTCATGCTTTTTGAAGTGCCTGCCACCATTCGCTTCCGATGCAGCGGCAAGGACATCGATCAGGTCATCCGCATTTCGAAAGAGAGCGAAGACTTTTATTTTTCATTACCGAGCAAGCCGGAGCAGGTTCGATTCGATCCCAACCAAGCGCTTCTAGCCAAGGTCTCCTTTCAAAAACCCATGGAACTATGGCTAGCACAAGTCGAAAACCCACTGGACATGACAGGACGACTCCGTGCGGTCAACCATTTTAAGGATCACCCCTCTGACAGGGTCCTGGAAGCCCTCAACAAGCGTTTGCAGGAAGACCCCTTCTGGGGCATTCGAGCCGAAAGTGCCGCAGCTCTGAAACATATTCACTCCCAGGAAGCCCTAGACATCCTCATCGCATCAAGGGAGCAATCTGATGCTCGCGTCAGGCAGGCGGTTGATCAGGCGATCGCTGGTTTTTACCACCCGAAGGCGCTGGAAGCAGCCAAGCAAAGGCTCAAGGACGAAGGGAATCCGCGGATTGTTTCTACCGCCCTGCGAGCTATTGCAGACTATCATGATCCAGAAATTGTCGCCCTGCTCGGGCGTTATCTGGAGGAGCCCTCCTATAGAAATCATATCGGGGAAAGCGCCATTGCGGCCATGCGAATCCAGGACAATGCTGTTTTCATTATGCCCATCCTCGAGCGTTTGATGCAAAAGGAAGACACATTTAGCACTCGCGGCATGGGTGAAGCCCTGCAAACACTGGGCTTTCTAGCACGCCACCAAGAGGATAAATCCATGGTTCTGGGATTCATAGCTGGCAAGCTCAATCACCCAAAGCAAACCATCCAAGTAGCTGCCATGCGGGCACTGGCAAACCTGCAGGATCCTTCGGCGGTGGCCATACTGAGTAATTGGACCCACGGAGATCCCCAAGATCAGCGCTACAAGGCAGCCACCAAGGCAATCGAAAATCTCAAAAAGCAATTGGCGCCACCTCAGACCCTCCAAACACTGCGCGAGCAGGTTCAAGATCTTGAAAAGCATTATCAAAAGCTCCACAAGGAGTTGCAGCAACTGAATCAACAATGGGAATCGATTGAGCTTCCCCCATCCCATTCTCCTTCAGCCGAAAACTTGGTAGAGGAAACGCCTTGAACCATTAAGAAATCAGAAGTGCTTGGTTTTGGATTGCCAGCCGGCGCATGGGTAATGGAGAATTAACCCATGGGATCTTCAGCACCGAACAACGATGCGTCGCCTGTGGTTGGAATCATCATGGGAAGCGACTCAGACTGGCCTACCATGAAAGCTGCAGCGGAGGTATGCACTCAGTTTGGGATCGCCCATGAATGCCGAGTCGTTTCAGCCCATCGCACACCGGGAGATATGGCCCAATACGCTGAGAGCGCTCACCAGAGAGGCCTTCAAGTCATCATTGCAGGCGCGGGCGGGGCGGCTCACCTCCCAGGCATGGTGGCCAGCCATACCCCACTTCCAGTAATCGGCGTTCCGATTCAATCCAAGGCTCTCAATGGCATGGATTCCCTTCTTTCCATTGTGCAAATGCCTGCTGGCATACCCGTCGCCACCGTGGCCATAGGCAACGCACACAACGCTGGACTCCTGGCAATCGCCATCCTCGGGGCACAACAGCCGGCTCTACAGGAAAAGATACTGGTTCACAAAAAGAATATGGCTCAAAGCTCCAGGGAGAAAACCGCGAACCTAATTTGATGGGACTTATCCTTCGAGGCGGTAGCAAATGGCTTGTTGATCATTTCTGATCAAGAGGTATGGCCAAGCCACGCAAGGTGGATTCCATGATTTTCCCTCCAAGGCCTGCCACTGTTGTAAGATTTTGGGCTCATCTGGATTGATTTCCATCCAAATGATTCGACCATCTTCTGCAGTCACAAGCATGGCGTCTTGAAACATGAGGATTTGCCCGTGACCAAATCGACCTTCCTTCCATTGACGCCTCCCTTTTTCTAGCTCAATGCAAGCCATGATGCCGTCATCCAATCCATAAATATACCCATCGCGCTGAGACATATTACTAAATTTGGCCTTCATGGAGCGTCCCTTCCATGCCACTTTCGCTTGCCATGCATCAGGTTCCTTCTGTAGTCCCACCAAGGCGCAACCCACTCCGTAACCGCTTGAAATAAAGAGTCTCTCATCAGACAGGAGGATAGGCACTGCCACATCGGGATAAGCCGACCCCCATTCCATCTTCCAAAGCAGTTCTGGTTTGTTTCGGTCAAAACCCGCCAATCCACCCTCAAAAAAGTAGATGATTTGCGAGGTTTCACCCAACTTCGCCATGATCGGGGAGCTATAGCTGGATTTCACATACGGGTAAGCACGAAGCTGGCTACCATCCTCCAGATTGTAAGCTACAAGGCCTGATGATCCTTTCTCACCCGCTGGGACAATCACCTCGTCATCAACGACCAAGGGTGATGGGCTGAAACCCCACTCAGGTATCGTAGCCCCGTTATCATTGACAACATGATGCCGCCACAGGAGTTGACCGGTGACCAGATCCAAACAACTCAACTCACCCGTGCTCCCCATGCAAAGAACCTTGCCATTGGCGATGGTGGGCGTTGACCTTGGACCATCCCCCGCAATCACCGATTGATAAGCTGCCTGGTAGGTCGATTCCCAGAGGACTTGACCTGATCCGAGATCGAAACAACTCACCACTTCCTGGTCTTGCCTCTGTTGTTGCGTCACAGCCCGACCGCCTTGCACGACGAATCCAGACCAACCACCCCCCATGTTCACTTGCCAGAGCTTTTCTGGCTCCCGCTCCACATTGATCTTGTCGCGAACACTGAGAGCAATCTGTGTGTCACGGGTTGGCCCAAGGAATTGCGGGAAATCCATCGTCTCCAACAGGGTCGGCTCCGAAATATCCTGCACGGCTCCTTCAGTGACGGTGGCTTTAAGATCTTCAGTAGCCGGTGCCTGATCTTGTCGCCAACCAAGGATTGGGACCAGATCACCCGATACCCCCACGATCTCAAGCTGCCGAGAAATAACAAATCCTAAACCAAGCACCACGGCAAAACTAACAAACCGCAAACTGAGCTTAATTCTTGAAAAAAGAAGCCACCAGAGACTCAGAAGAGCCAGGGTAATGATGGAAATAACCGCTGTAGCGATATTGCTGGATTGCCGTGGTTGATCGATCACACCCCAAACCACACACATGGCCACAGCAAAACCCAACAGTAGGACCATAGCTGGCCACCAGCGGATAGAAGGAGATCGCCCCATAGAATGATCAGTTCGCATGAATGCAGCGCTTGAGTGAGGCCTAGGCAGGATAACGAAGGTTTTCGACTTGCTCCTGCACTGCCTTGGGAGGAGGTGGTGTCATGGCAGTCACCAGCAAGGTCACGACAAAATTTATCACCATGCCCAGCGACCCAATTCCCTCGGGACTGATCCCCAACCACCAGGATTCAGGCCCTGCTTCAGGATGCATGAATTTGAAATAATAGATATACCCAGCTGTGAACCCAAGACCCGTGAGCATACCAGCGATGGCCCCTTCCTTGGTCGTTCGCTTGCTGAATATACCCAAGATAATCACAGGGAAAAAACTGCTCGCAGCAAGCCCGAAGGCAAAAGCAACGACCTGGGCCACAAAACCTGGGGGATGGATACCAAAATAACCAGCCAGAATGACAGCGCCACCAGCTGCCAACCGAGCCAGGCGCAATTCAGACTTTTCAGACATGTCTGGCTTGAACATGGATTTACCCAGATCGTGGGAAACCGATGAGGATATCACAAGCAGCAACCCTGCTGCGGTGGACAGTGCTGCAGCCAACCCCCCGGCAGCCACCAAGGCAACAACCCAGGCAGGCAGGTTAGCAATCTCTGGATTGGCAAGCACCATGATGTCACGGTCCACGTAAAGTTCATTGGCATTATCAGTCGGAAGGT
>Ga0181566_10002642_pt1 | contig 14720 bp, 2 predicted proteins | sample 101ome_15_FD_133762 | JGI IMG/M metagenome (GOLD analysis project Ga0181566, IMG submission 133762) | Coastal salt marsh microbial communities from the Groves Creek Marsh, Skidaway Island, Georgia - 101402AT metaG (megahit assembly) | ecosystem: Environmental > Aquatic > Marine > Intertidal zone... | reverse complement strand
GTGCCCAGCGGCGAGAAGGCGTCGTGAGCGCCGGTCCCGGAACCCCCGCGCGACGACGCCGAGGGGGACGACATCGCCGCGCGAGGCGCGCGCGAACGACGTCTGGCGAGCGAAGGAGCGCCGTCGGAGCCGCGCGCGTGGACGAGCGCCCGGAGCTGCACGATGATGAGCGGAAAAACGGTCGTTGACTTTTTCCCACCACGCTGCACTCGATATGTCAATATTCGACAGTTGTCACTGTTCCAGAAATCGTTTTCGTTCAATACATTTACGTCGGGGGGCGCCTCCCTCCCCCCTCCCCCTCACAATCGCCTCACGTCCCCCCACACAAAAAAAAAATCCATTCCCCGGGCCGCGTCCCCTCAAATCCCCTCGCCCTCGCCCTCGAATCTGTGCGCCCTGGCGAAGAGGTCCGGCCCCCCGCCCGCCCACACGTGCGCGAAGTGCTGCGCGAGCCTGAGCGCCTGGTTCGCGAACACGGCGATCCAGATGCCCGCCAACCCTCCCCCCGCCGCCTTCACCCACCACAGCACCCCCCCCAGGACGACGAAGTTGAGGCAGTGCACGTTGAGCAGGTACCTCAGGTCCCCGCACCCGATCAGGACGCCCTCCGTGACCAGCACCGCCGCGGACACGAACTGGCTCGCGCCCATCAGCGGCGCGACGGACCGAATCAGCGCTCTTAAATCGCCGTCGGACGTGAACACGCCCACGGCGAAGGTCGGCACCGCGACGCAGACGACCGCGATCACCGCCCCGACGCACAGGGACAGCTTGATCAGCAGCTGCGCCATCCGGCGGACCCTGATCGGCCGCCGCCCGTGGTCCCTCGCGATGAAGCTCGTCGCGGCGACGAAGAGCGGGTCGACGAAATACGTCAGGGTCCAAAAAATCTGAAGCGCCACCTGGTGCGCCGCCATCGTCAGCGTCCCGCACGCCAGCGCGGTGACCGTCATCATCGTGTACACGCCCATGCGGCAGAGGGAGCCCAGGAGCAGCATTCCGCTCACCGCGCAGATGTCCCGCGTCTCCGCCACGGTGGGCAACCGCCAGTGCGCCCACCGCGACGGGAGCATCTTCCGCCGCGATAACGTCCAAAAAAACAACAGCGCCGAGACGTACTGCGCCGCCAGCGTCGCCCACGCCGCGCCGGCGAGGCCCAGGCCCAGGCCCCAGCTCTGCACCGCCCAGAAGTCGCCGAAGGCGTTGATTACTCCCGCGACGATGAAGATGACCAGGGGCGTCCGCGCGTCCTGCTGCCCCAAGCACCCGCCCTGCGCGGACGTGCAGAAGAGCACCGCGGGCACCGCGAAGGCGCGCACGCGGAGGTACGGCGTCGCCGCCGCCACGAGGTCCGGCGAACACCCCATCAGTCGCAGGACGTCCGCCGCGAACGCGTTCAGGCCGAGGCACGTGGCGCCGCCGAACACGAGCGCAAGGATGGAGGCGTTCGCCAGCGCTCGGCGGACGACGCGGTTGTCGCCGTCCGCGCACGCGCGCGCGACCATGCCGGTGGTCGTGATGGACAAAAAGCTGAAGAGCTGAAACACAATCTGGAACACCGCCGTGTTCGGACCGAGCGCCGCGAGGCTCGTCGAGCCGTGGTTCCCGATCACCGCGGTGTCCACGAGCGACATCAGGGGGTCCGCGAGCAGGGAGCCGAGCGCGGGGGCGGCGAGCTGGAGCACCTCCGCCGTCTCCTCCTTCCCGAAGATTTTGCTTGCTTTTGACGCGTCCGAGTCCGACTTGTTGTTGTTCTCCCGCTCCATGTTCTCCCTCGAGGCCCGCTCCGAAGAAAAAGGCCCCGCGCCCAGCACCACGCCGTCGCGACCGGGGCGCGCGAGCGGCGGCGGGGAGAGCGAGGCGGAGCCCTCCCGGGGGGCGTCGCACTTTTCGTCGCTCTTTTCGCGTCCGGTGAGCCTCTGGCGCCGACGCCGGAGGGGCGCGGCGCCGTCGGGGCCTCCCGCGTCCGACCCGGAGGGATCTCCTCCTCGGAGGGATCGGGTGCTATTCGCCCTGTTCCTCCTCTTGCTCTCCGCCGCGCGCTCGATCTGCCGCTCCACCGCCGTCTTCTCCACGCGCTTGAGCGCGCGCTCCATCTCGTCGAGGTCCTCGTCGCGCCGGTCGAGCACCGCGGGGTGCATCTTCGCTCGGATGGGGGACATGTACAGCATCCGATCGCGATCGCGCCGGCGCGAGACGTCGTCGTCGTCGTCGAACGACGCCGCGATCTCGCGCATCGGGTCCGACTCCCCGACAGACTCCCCGGGGTCCGAGTCGGCGGCGGCGGCGCGGGGAGGGAGCGGGCCGCGCGCGAACGACCCACCCTCGGGGCGCGCCGCGCCCGGAGGAGGAGGGTCCCCGCGGAGAAGTCCCGAGCGCCGGTGAGGGTTTGCGACGCGGCGCGGGGCGCGCGCGAGGGACCCCTCGAGGAGCCGCGAGCGAACGCCGCGGGGGGGGGCGCCGCGAGCGCGCGGGGGGGGCGGGGCGGAGGTCATCCGCCCCGAGGGAGGCGCGGCGCGGCGCATCGCGAACGGAAGCCGCGCGCGGAGCCACCCCCGAAGGTCCCGAACGACGGTTCCGCGGGACCTCTGTGTTTTCAAGATGTCGTCCCCGAGCGTCGCGTCACGCCCCGGGGAGCGCCGCGCGCCTCCGCCGAACCTCCCTCCCCCCTACGCCTCCGCGCTCGTCGCCGTCGCGCGCGAACGCCGGACGCGAACGAAAACCTCTCGCGGCGTGCCCCTCCAGCACGCGCGCGACACTGCGAGGCGAAAAAGCGCAGACCCCGCTGCGGGCGTTCGAGTCTCGAGTCGCGAGGGGGGGGTCTATTCGGGGGAAAACGACGAGTCACGACTCGTCGGACGGAGGAAAAATATGGACGTCTCGGCGCCGGAAGCGTCGTCCCGCCATCTGGCACCCGGGTCGCTCTCTCAGCGGCTCGATCGGGACGACTGCACACGTCAGCGAGGAACCGAAACAGCGACCGAGCGCAGTTTTTGGCGCGCGCCTCTCGCGCCGCCGACGCACCGCTCGCGCACGCGCGTCACCGATCGACGGCCGCGATGAGCGACGGGGAGGGCGGCATGTTCCAGGCGCTGTCCCAGATGGACGGGAAGACCTGCGTCGGGTTCATCGCCATGTTCGTGGCCGTGAACTGGCTCTGCAACAGGTTCATGGTGCGCGCGCGCGTCGCGACGCCCGTTCCCCCGCCCCCCCGTCGCTCGTCCCGCCGCGCCTCCCGAACCTGACCGCCCACCCCGCCGTGCCTCCCTCCCCTCGAAACAGGCGTGGTTCGATAACCTCCCCTGGCGCAAGGAGCTGCGCGAGAAGGCCCTGAAGGTGGTGGACGACCACAAGGCGAAGGAAGCGGCGGAGGAGGCGAGAAAGAACGCCGCCTCGAAGAAGGAGAAGTGACGGATTCACGCGCCGAAGGGTTCCGTCTCCCCTCCCCCCGGCGAGCGCTCTCTGCCCTCGTCTCGGCCGCGGCGCGACGGAAGCGTCATCTTCTAGAAAGATTCGTTTTCGTACATAAAATGAAACGCGCCGACGCGTGCTCTCCATCGCATCGCTCCCTTCCGCGAATCGCGCCGCGGCGAAGCACGACCCCCACCTGATTTTCGAGGTTCCGTCGTCTTCGACTCTTCTCCTCTCTCGCCACCAATTCTTCGGTCCAAAAAACCAACCGTGTGTGTGTTTCGGTGAAACAGACGCTTCGTCTCGTCTCTCGTCTCAGTCGCTGAGCGAGCACAGCATGCACACTCCGCGCATGGTCCACCAGTCCTCCCCGTGCGTCGTGGGCATCTTCATCATCATGAGGAAGTTGGTGGAGTGCCCCGTGGTCGCCAGCACGCCCTTCCTCTCCGCGGTTCGATACACCGGGCACGCGTAGTGCGGAAACTCGCGCATCTCGCTCAGCAGCGACGGCTTGAGCCAGATGCACGGCGCCTTCTCGAACAGCACCTTGGGCCTCGATTCCGCCAGGAGTTTCTTCTCCGCGTCCCACGCGCACCCCTCCAGGAACAGGCCGTGCACGTAGATGCCCGTCTCCGGCGCGCTGGTGTACTTCCCCGGGTCCACGTCCAGCATCTCCATCTCGTACCCGACGGTGTCGATGGCGTACCCGTTGCCGCGCGCGAAGTTTTGCAGCGCCGCGGTGGTGAAGCTCGGGGTGAAGAAGAACCCGCTGATCCAGAAGATGCTGGGCTGGCCGTTCCTGTACCACCCGTCGAACAGGTCCAGCCTCGCGAGCAGATCCTCGACGTAGCTCGCGAGCGGCTTGAGGCTCGGGAACGATTTCTCCATCCACAGCGCGGGCACCTGGCCGACGGCGAAGGCGTCGAACACCGTCTCGAGCTCGGCGCTCATCACCGACAGACCCGCGATGGCCTTCTCCAGCTGCTGCAGAGAACTCCGGATGATGGTCAGCAACCGGTTGTACCGCAGCATCTCCTGCGCCAGCACCGTGTTCATGCTCTCCTCGTACTTCACCGGGAACTTGCGCTGCACCGCCTCGATGTCGAAATTGGCGGGAAGCCTCGCGAGGACGTCCGCGGTGATCTTCGCCACCAGCGCCTCCACGCCCCCCGCGCCGCCCGAGCTCGCGCCGCTCGTCTTGATGAGCGTCTCCGTCAGCAGCGCCGTCTGCCCCAGGTCCTTGGTGATGTCCGCGTTGCTGTGCAGCCCGAACGCCTCCGGCTCGGGAAGGATCGGGAACTGGGAGATGACCTCCAGGTAGCTCTCGTGGGGCCCCTCCGGCGGGATGACGTACGTCCCCGAGTCCGAGAGCGAGAACCCGTCCTTGAGCGCCTCGGGCTGGTACAGCTTCCGGAGCAGCGTGTTGAGTAGCCGCCGGTCCTTGTCGTCGGTGACGCGGCCGCCGTAGTTGCACTCGCCCGTGGCGTACTTGAGCGCCTCGAACGGGGTCTTCTTGTTCTCGTCGACGTACATGTGGAGCTGGCGGACGGAGATGCGCAGGTCGCCGTCGTCGAAGCCGTAGGGGATGTTCCAGCCGATGGGACCGAACGCCCGCCGCTCCTGCACGAAGGCGTGGCAAAACGCCAGCGCGAAGCACAGCTTCTTGAACGTCGCCGGTTTCCCGCACGACTCGAAAAAGTCCGGGTCCGCGATCGGTTCGAGCTGGAACGAGCGGCGCATGTTGGCGCGCAACCCGCGCGGGGGCTCGTTCGTCATCTTGATGCCGTTCTGGAGGATCGTCACCGGGAAGGACGGGCTCGGAAGGCTGGTGAGCCACAGGCGGAAGTTCTCGTCCGAGTTTTCCCCCGTGATGCCCTCGCAAATCTTCTCCAGACTCGGCATCCAGCTGGGGGCCAGGTGGCAGTTCTGCAGCAACACCCACTTCCCCGCGCCCACCGCCTCCTCGATCAGTTCCTTCGCCCTCGGGCCCTGGCCCTGACCCATGCTGATGACGCTGATGGAGTCGCCCTTCTCCATGTCGTCGGCGAATTTCAAGAGCGCCGACGTCGGGTCCGAGCCCGGGGAGAGGACGAAAAGGAGCGGCGTCGTGGCTTTGGACTCGGCGTACGAACCGGGGAGGTCGAAAGGAGGCGGCTCGATGAACTTCCGCCCCATCGTGCCCTCCACGAAGTCGTTCACCGCGGGCGTCACCTTATCCGGCCGCAAACACCGCATCACGAGCAACAGCTGGAACGGCGTGAGGACGCCGGCCTCGCCGTACCTCCCGGGCAGAGGCTCGCGGTGCGGTTGCGTCGAGTCGTACACCGCCCGCCAAGCGCCGACGTTCGCGGCGATATCGTCGGGAAGCGCGCCGAACGCGTCGGGCGCGACGGACGCGAGCCTGCACACCTCGCCCCACATCTTGGGCGAGATCCACTCCTGAGCGTCGGGCTTCGCGGTGTCCTTGGCGGTGACGCCCACGCCGCCGGTGAGGAAGAAGCTGAACTCGTCGCTCGGTAACCGGTCCTCGCTCCCCATGATGCGGCAGTCCAGGAGGAACGAGAAGAGGAGTTTATCGCGCTCGAACAGCGAGCGGCACACGTTCTGGTACAGCGCGTACGTGAAGTGGTCGTTGATCGTCCGCAGGCGCGCGGAGAGGGCCTCGGAGGCGTCGTCGGGAGCGGCGCCCCCGGTGTCCCCCTCGGACCCTTCTTTGCTCGCGTGGATGCTCTTCACGAAGAGAGCGATGAACCAGCTCAGGGAGTACTGGTACATGGGGTCGATGTTCGCGAGGTCGCGGATGGTGAAGAAGAGGACGGAGTTGAACGCGCCGCACGGCGTGTACCCCTCCCGCGCGGCGTCGATCTCCACCTGCGTCGCGTCGGCGATTTTTTGTTTCTCGCCGATTTCGTCCGAGACGATTTTCGCCTCCGACAGCACCCCGACGGCGCTCGCGTCCGCCAGGATGTCGCCCTCCGTCGAGCTCAGGGTGTGCAGGATGCGGTCCTCGATCTCCTTGAGCCGGCGCTTGTTGTCCGCGCTCGTGACGACGAGCTCCTGGCGCTCCGCCTCGAGCTCCGGGAGCTCCTCCGCGACGACGACGCCGAGGAGCTGGTCGCTCAGCCCGTCCACGGTGATCATGAAGTTGAGCAGCGTCACCTTCACCGCCGTCTCCGGGAGGTAGTGGGGATTTCGGAGCGCGGTGGTGATGTAGAACCGGAACTCGCTCGAGAACTCGATGATGGCCTCGCCGAGGCGGATGCTCATGACGCCGCCCGATTTGAACAGCTGCTTGAGCAGGAGCGGCTCCAGGCTCGGGTCGAGCTCCTCGCCGACGTTCTCGAGCAGCACGGGCAAGCCGAACTGGATGGCGTTTTCGAGCGTGCGGAGGTAATCGTCGTCGGTGAGCTTGATCACCTGCAGGTTGGAGGTCTTGTACATGTTCTTGACCCACTTGTTCGCCTGCCCCTGCGGGTCGATCATGAGCGGCCATCGGCGCGCATTCGCGATCATGATGCCGTTGTCGATGCTGAAGCTGTCGTTGGGGAGGCCCGCGATGCCCCACTCGCGGATCGCGACGGGGTCGCCGAGGCAGTTGCCGAGGGAAAACTTGGCGCTGCTCGGAATCCCCGCCTCCTTGCACTTCGTCACCCAGCTCTGCGCGATGCCGTCGCGGTACGCCATCGTGAACGTGCCGAGGTACGAGATCATCCCCGCCGCGATGAGCATGTCGCCGGTCAAGTTCTCGAACGCCGCGCCGAGAGCTTTCGCCGAGGCGGTCCAGCGGTCGCGCTCGCCGCCCAAGCCGCTGATGAGCTTCTCCGCGCGCTCCAGCTTCACCGTGCACTCATCCACCTCCTCCTCCAGCTGCTTCTTCTTGTTCATGCTGTCCTCCAGCTCTTTCTCCATCACGGCCAGTTTGGTCAGGATGACGTTCAGCTCGTCCTCCTTGATCTTCAGCTGCCCGTCCACGACGTCGAGATCCTCCTGCGCCTTGTCCACCTTGGCCTGCAGCGGCTTGATCTCCTTCATCACCGCCTCGTACTTGTCGATGGCGAAGACCCAGCCGCAGATGATCCCCGCCGCCGCCGCGCCCTTCGTCGCGCGCTCCTCGTTGAAGTTCTCGGTGTCCGCGATGAACTCCGTCCGGAGCTTCTCCATCAGCGCCGGGTCCATGTTGTCGATGTCGTACGCCTTCAGCTTCTCCGTGAAGCCCTTCTCCCTCATCGCCTTCTTCGCGGGGGGCCAGTAGTCGTCCACCTTCTTCCCCGTCATCGGGTCGGGCACCTTGTCCGGCTTGATCTCCATCATCAGACACACCGCCTTGGTGACCTTGAGCACGCTCGCGGAGGGTTTCCCGATCCCGGCGATGGCCTTGACGCTCTGCTCGTCGATGGAGTCCACCTTCTCCCGGGCCGCGATCTCCATCGGTTTCGCCGCGGAGAGCTTCGTGTCGCACTCGTCCTTGAGCGCCTGCGCCTCGTCGCGAAGCGCCTGCGCCGCGTCAACCTCCTCCTTCATCGCCGCCTTCTTCGGCTCCACCACCTCCACCTTCTCCTTGGTCACGCTGGCCATCATCGCCTCCGTCTCGCCCACGGTCTTTATCAGTTTGGGTTTCAACGCCGTGAGCTGATTCTGCATCACCTCCACGGCTTGCGCCGTGGCGGCGAGCTTCTCCAGCCCAATCTCGTACCGCGACTTGGCCGAACTCACCGCCTCGCGCTGCTTTCCGAGTAAGCCCGTGAACATGTTCAGAAGCTCGAGGTAACTCGTCGGGGTGACGTAGTTGTGCCTCCCTTCCTTCTTGAGGTACTCCTCAGACACGTCCCGCACGGAGCTGTGGAACGTCTTGCACATTTCCATCAGCTTCGTGCGGTCCTCCTCCTTCTCGACGGCGACGTTTTGTAAAACCTTCACCGCCACCGCCTCCAGCGCGTCGTTCGGCCACTCACGGAACCAGTCGATGGTGCAGCAGTTGACCAGGCTCGGGAACTGCCTCAGCCGCTCCCGAAACGCGTCGCCGATCGGGGAGAAGCACAGGATGATGTGCAGGTTCGCGCGGCACTCCTTGATGAAGTACTGCCAAAGTAACGTCGGGTCCTCGAGCGCGCCGCCCGTGTTGGGATCTTGGACGCCTCTCTTCTTCGCCTCCACGCGGCACATCTCCATCACCGCCGCGCGCTCGTCGTACGGGAAGAGGTTGGGCACCTCGCCCGAGTTCAACAGGTTGTTGATGTCCTCCACGAACGACTCGTCCACGATCTGCGAGTCGCTGAAGAGGAACACGCACGGTCTCCCCTCTCCGCCGGCGACGCGACAGAATTTCTTGAGATCCTCCTTCCACTCCACCGTCGTGTACGACTTGCTCACCGCGATTTGAAACGCCTCGCCCATGCCCATGATGTACGTCGCGAGTCTGCTGAGCGATTGCCTTCCGCTCCCGCCCACGCCGACACACAGCATATGCGCGCCCGGCTGTTTCAAGACGCGACACACGCGGCTGATGTGCTCCGCGGCGTACAGGAACATCGCGAGGTTCATCGGCGTCTTGCTCCCGCCGTTGTATTCCGTCAGGTACTCCTCCAGCCTCGCGATGATCCCCGTCATGTCCGTCACCTCGTCGTACAGCCTGTCCCCGCCCTCGGCGTCCGCCGTCTCGAGCTCGCCGTCCTCGCCGCCCATGAAGTCGCAGAACATGCAGTGCCTGAGTTCCTCCGCGTCCACCTCGCCGTCGCCGTCCTGGTCCAGGTGCGCGAAGAGCGCGTTGAAGTCCTGCCCGAACCGCTTCTCGGTGAGCTCCTTCAGGTACGCCAGGATCCAGCTCCGGTCGTCGTCGTCCACCAGGCGGTCGTAAAACACGCGCATGATCTCGTGCACCCACAGGCGGTAGTGCTCCCCCACGCCGCCCAGACCCGTCTTGATCCCCTCGGCTTTCTGCAGCGTCAGCCCCTCGACGACCCGCGAGACGTCGCGGAGGTTGAACGTGTAGTGCGACTTGGTGGGCGTCGGCAGGAGTTTGGCGATGGCGCTCGTGTACACGTCGAGCGTCGCGGCGATGATGGGTTTCCGCAGCGTCTTGATCTCGTCGGGGAACTCGTTCGCGTCGTAGAACCACTCGAAGATCGTCTCGAAGATGTGCTCCAGGGCCCTCGCGTCGAACTCGACGATGCTGAGGAGGTTGTAGTGTCGCTGGTACCGCTGCGTGATCGGGCTCCGCCCGCCGCCCGGCGGGCCCATCGCGGCGACGAACTGGCATCGCTCGATGTTCATGAAATTGTTAATCTCCGGGCCGGAGGTGTGGTACCACCCGCCGTGGTCGAAAAACTGCCGCAGGAGTTCAATCGGGGGCTGCGCGCCGTACTTCTCCTTCTGCGGCATGTTCAGGTCGTCCACCATGATCACCATCTTCTGCCTGGGATCCTGAGGACCGTAGTGCCCCTTGCGGATCTTGGCGAACTTGGCGTCGATGAGGTACTGCGTGATGCCCGCGCTCGTCTTGGCGCTGAACCCGATGAAGTTCGGCGGCGCGTACTCCGCCTTGTCCATCCCCATGAGGTGGCCCTGCAAGTACACGCTCTTCCCCGTCCCCGTGGGGCCGCAGAAGAGAATCGGGTTTCGGCTCCTGACGGCCAAATCGGCGAGGAAGAGGTACCGCACCGTGTCCACGGTGGGGACGATGATGGACTTGAACGCCGCCGTCTTGGGGATGGGCGTCCTGTCGATCATGTCCTCCCAGGGCGTCCAAGACTTTGTCGCGACGTCCCACCGGAAATCGTACAGGGTGGCGCCCGCCGGTTTCTCGCCGGTTTCTTCGGCGCCCCCCTCCGCGGAGTTATCGCCGCCTGAACCCCCGCGCGCACCGAGCGTCGTCGGCGGGAGCGGGGTCTGGGACTCGAGGTGGCCCTCCGGGATATCCTCCGGGAGGTCGTACTTCTCCCCGCTCGGTCCGGCGTAGCCCTTGTCGAGCCTCCCCTCGAACGCGGCGCGGAAAAATTGGTCAAACGCGGCACGCCCCTCGTTGCTCGCGGCGCTCCCGCCCAAGCTCCACGTCGCGGCGAATACGAACGTGCTGTCCACGTGAAGCTCCATCTCCTTCTTAAACTCCTTCGTGTACGCCTTGGGGTCGCTCATGGGGTCCACGAGCAGGGACTTGAACGTCCGCATCAGGTTGACGGCGACGTTCGTGCCCTCCGCCGTCGTCGCCGCCGCCTCCTTGAGCTCGCGCTTGAGGAACCGAATCGACACCGGGACGAGCCAGTCGAACAACCCCAACACGCGCTCGCGGAACTTCTTGTCGATGTGCTCCGGGAAACTCGCGATCCACGAGAGGCACAGCGGCCGCCACCCGAGCTGGTGCGGCTCGAGGTACACCATCCCGCACCGAGACACCGTCGCGGGGCTCGCCACCGCGAGGTCCGCCACCTCGAAGATCATGTTCATGTTGTCGCTCATCTTCGTCCTCGTGCCGCTGTTCAGACAGAGCGTCTTGTTATCGTCCAACACCGTGTTCATGTTTTCGATCCAGATGGCGTCCACGGGGCCGTCCAGCATCACCCACATCCTCGTCGGGCTCGTGTCCGCCGCGCATCCCTTGTACACGGTGGCCAGGACGCCGTCCTGCCACTCCTGCGTCTGCGGGTCGTTCTGGCCGTACAGCTGGCCCATGGAGATGCTCTTCGGGTTCAGGACGCGGTACTCGCACCGCTTCTGGTTATCCTCGCCGCGCTCCGCCATGATGGAGAGCGCCCGCGCGAGGACGCGGTAGCTCTCCGTCTTCCCGCTGAACGGCTGGCCGACGATCATCAGGCCGTGCCGAACGACGATCATCTCGTACAGCTGCGTCGTCTTCAGGAAGAAGTACTCGTTCGGCTGCAGGTTCATCTCCGCGCACGCCTCGCGCATCGCCGTCGTCATCAACCCGTAATCCGACTCGGGTAATTCCACCCCCGGGAAGAGGTCCTTGATGATGCCCTTGAACAGCGGGACGTCCTGGGACAAGAACTTGCACAGGTTGACGTCGATGATGGATCGGAGCATCAGCTCGTGCTCGTCCCTGTCCGGGTACTTGCGCTTCAGGTTCGCCGCGGCGCGAAGCACCGCCATCACCGCGCGCATGCCGTAATCGTAGTGGTCCTGGCTCGAGAGCTGCTCGGAGCACAGCTTGTAGCACTGCACGATCTTCGTCGCGCAGTCGCGCGCCTGCAGGTACCCGTTCGAGTACAGGATGATCTCCCCGATCATCGCGTAGTCGGGAACCATCATCGCCACCGTCCGGAACAGCGCCTTGAGGTTATCGGGCAGCTCCGACCGTCCGGCGTATCCCGGGTTCATCGTGATGCTGCACCACGCGCTGTACTTGAGCCCAATCTCCGTGCCCTCGAACACGAAGCTCGTCACCTGCGCGGCGATGGCGCGCTGGATGTCCAGCACCTGCTGCGCGACGACGGACAGCACCTCCAGGTCGATGCGGTTGAACTCGTCGAAGCACGCCCACGCGCCGCTCGAGGCTAACCCTTTGAAGAAGGTGCCCATCTGCACGTAGTCCATCGAGTCCGAGCAGTTGAACACCACGCACTGCCGCGCGAGCGCCTTGGCCAAATCCTTCGTCGTCTCCGTCTTGCCCGTCCCCGCGGGGCCCTCGGGCGCGCCGCCCATCGTGAGGTGAATCGCCCCCATCAGCGTGCGATAGCACCGATCCGTCAGCGGCGTGATGACGAGCCGGCCCGAGTTGCCCAAGTACTCGTACCCGTACTCCACCTCCGCGTTCATGATGCGCATGATCGTCGTCTGCTCGCGCTCCTCGCGCGGGTCCTCCTCCCAGTACGACCGGAGCTGCGCCTGCCAGTCGAAGTCCGTCGCGCTCGAGACGCCGTTCTTCGCCAGCGTCGCGACGACGTCGCGAGCGTGCACGTCCATCACCACCAGCGCCCCCAGCGTGACCCGTTGTAATTTCGAAATATTGCCGCGCACCTTGTCCACGATTTTCATCAAGTCGCTCGTGCACTTCTCCTCGTACTGCTTCGTCGAGCCCTCGGTGATGGCCTTGGTGACGTCCATCGTCCAGTTCACGGCGGTGCAGACGAGCACCACCATCCCGGCCTGCCCGTCGAGGACCCAATCCTCGCGCGGCTTCTCGTGGTACGTCCTGAGGCCCTCGCCCGTGACGTGGTGGATGGAGTCGAACATCGCGCCCTCCACCTGTAACAGCCACTTCTCCACCGCGCCGTTGGCGGCGGCGACGGAGATGACGTCCTTGAACATCACCTCCTCCCCCTCCACGGAGTGCATCGCGACGATGTCGTGGTCCTCGCCCTCGAACCGCAGCTCGGCGATGCCCTCGAAGCACTTCTTGAGGTGCGGCTGCACTTTGGTCGGGTCTTTGGTTTCGGACAAAATCTCCAGCATCTCGTCGTTGGACAGGAAGAAGAACCTGGGGAAGAAGAGGCGCTTCTTCTCCAGGTACCCGTTCAGGCCCTTCGTGATGCTCTCGAGCAGGATGTTGCACTCCTCCAGGCGCTCGAGCCGGTCCTTGTCGTTGCCGATGGCGATCACCTCCGGCGCCTGCTGCGTCATCTTCATGATGTCCCGCCACTCGTTGTCCACCTGGCGGAACTTCTCCCCCTCCTCCGGCATCTGCTTGACGATGTCCTCCGACGAGAAGATGGGCTCCAGGTACAGCCACGTGCTCTGGCACTTGAGCCAGTTGTCCAACAAATCCTGCAGCGTGTTGAGCGTCGCGCTCCACGCCTTGGCGTCCTCCTCGAACGGCTTCACGAACGGGCTCGCGCACATGCCCTGGGCCTTGACGATCTGGTCGTCCAGCAGCGCCTGCACCTCCTCCGTGCCCACCAGGGTGAACGTGCCCGTGTCCTTGTACTCCTTGCACCGAAAGTCCACCCCCTCCCACTCCGCCTGCATCTTCCGCAGCGTCTGGGACAGAGAGTACTCCTTGGACGCCGTCGCGCCGACGTTCTCGAGCGCCTCCAGGACGTCCATCGCGCCCCACTCCATGAGCTGCGCCGCCGTCGGCGGGTTCGCCGGGTCGTACGGACCCTTCCCGGGGAAGACGGGAGGCTTCTCGGGGTCGTCCTCCGCGCCGCCGATGATCTTCTCCCAGTGCCGCGGCTGCAGCGCGGGATTCGCAACCTCCTGAAGCAGCGGCATGTACTTCTTGAACGCCTCGATCTCCTCCCGCGTGCGCATCACCACCTGGTCGTCGCGCCTCTGCTTGAGCATCTTGTACGCGCCCGTGAACGCGTCGTCCACGCCGTTGTTGATGTCCTCGAGGTTCAGCGTCTCGCACGGGTTCTGCATCCAGCTCGCGCTGTCGACGCGGAACGTGTGCAGCGCGTTCCACGACTCGTGCTTCGTCTCGTACTCCTTCGCGGCGAAGTCCAGGTTGGAAAACGCCCCGACGGGGGTTTGGAACAGCGCCTGGTACTTCTTGTACGTCTCGCACCGCGCCGCGTGCTCGTCGAGCTCGGCGCGAACCTTCGCGAGGTCGTCCAGCACGTCCGCGGGCTCGGACTCGCGGTCGACGTACGCGCCGTCGTTGAGGGACGTCTGAATCTTGAAGAGGCGCTCCTCGACGTCCGAGACGCCGAGCTTGAGCGCCTTCATCATCTCCGCCTTGCGCGACTCCAGGTACTCGCCCGCGTCCGACATGCTCTCCGCGAACCTCGCCCGGGCCTCGTTCAGGTCGTCCAGCCGAACCTGGTCCGACGCCGGGATCTTCATCTCGTACGACACGAGCATGTTGAACATGTCCTCCACGACGCCGTGCTCGGCGTTGTACTCCTTCTTCCCGGCTTCGTGCCGCTGATGCGTCTCGAGGAGCGCCGCGAACCCGTCCAGGTCATCCGGCCTGGGCGCCAACGACTTGACGCGCTTGACGAACGCGCCGCCCGTCTTGGTCGCCTCCTCCCTCGCCTTCACCAGGAGCAGCGCTTTCATGGACTCGAGGCAGGACACCACCGAGCTCGTCAGCGAGCCGCGGAGCGCCTTCCCGTCGACGTGCAACACCCCCTCGTTCGAACCCGTCTTCATGCGGTCGAGGTCCTGCACCCACCCCTTCTGCACCTTCATGTCCTCGCGGAACGCCGCCACGGTCTTCGGCGTCTGCTCGTACGCCTCGTTATCCCACTCGAGGCCGAAGTTGTAGATGCCGCGGAGATCCTCGTACGTCTTGACGTACTCGCGAGCCTCCGCGAACGAGCTCGCGATTTTCGCATCCAGAGCCCTTCGCGCGTCGCCCCACGGTTTCGGTCGGCACCTTCCCGGTTTCGCGTACGCCGCCTCCCCGGGCG
>Ga0181566_10002638_pt1 | contig 14729 bp, 9 predicted proteins | sample 101ome_15_FD_133762 | JGI IMG/M metagenome (GOLD analysis project Ga0181566, IMG submission 133762) | Coastal salt marsh microbial communities from the Groves Creek Marsh, Skidaway Island, Georgia - 101402AT metaG (megahit assembly) | ecosystem: Environmental > Aquatic > Marine > Intertidal zone... | reverse complement strand
CTAAAAACCGACGAGCAAGTTGGGCAGGTCATCGCCAAGTTAAAGGAAGATGGTCTCTACGAGAATACTTTTATCTTCATGTTTTCCGATCATGGCATGAAGCTTCACCGCCACAAGCAGATGTTATATGAAGGCGGGATCCACATGCCGCTTATCGTTGTCGGCCCCGGGATCGAGGCGGGAGCGGTCCGGGATGACCTCGTCAGTGGGATCGACGTTTCTGCGGCATCGCTTGCGGTCTCTGAAATCGGTGTTCCGAAAAAAATGGAGGGGCTCAATTTTCTGGCCGAAGATTACCAGCCAAGAAAGTATCTCGTGGCGGCGCGCGATCGCTGCGACTACACGATCGAAAAAATCCGTGCGGTAGTAACTCCGCGTTTCAAATATCTCCGCAACTACCTGACGGATCGCCCCTACATGCAGCCGACCTACAAAGACGGCTGGCCGGTCACGAAGAAGTTTCGCGAGATGATGGCGAACGGGGAAATGAATGAGACTCAGTTGATTTTCTTTGGCGAGGACCGAGTTCCGGAGGAATTCTACGATTTGGAAAACGACCCTCACGAGCTGCACAACCTTGCTGAAGACCCGCACTTTGCGGAGCAACTGGATCAGCATCGCGAATATCTCGCGGAGTGGATTGAGGAAACCGGCGACAAGGGGCAGGCCCCAGAATCTGATGTGGGACTTCTTTCTGCTTTGAAGCGCTGGGAAGACAAGTGTGTGAACCCGGAATATGACCGTGTCAGATACTTGCTGAAGAAAGAGGAAAAGAAAAAATGAAAGCTGCCCTTGATGCAGCGCTGCTGGTTTTCGGAACTTTGTTCCTTTCCTTTGGGGAATAAGCGCGTGCTCGAAAAGGTTTATTCTTCGATCTGTGGAAACTTGATCATTAGAATAACCTGAAGTTTTGTCAGGGTGAGCCGGAATAGGTTGAATAATGTGAATACCGTGATCCTTCCTTTCTGGATCGATGTGTCAATTTTTCCAGTGTCTGGATTGATAAAGAGGCTGGGAAGTTTCGTCTGGTTCACTATGTGAAATGGTCGCCGTTTACTATGGTGGCGGCCGAGAGTCATGATGGGATTTCCTGGAAACCCGTGAACGTGCCCGACCTGCCGTTGGAAGGGGAAAAGTTGGCACCCAAACATCTTCTCACCGCCGATTGCTCAGGCGGAGGTGTCTACATTGACGAAGAGGAAACCGATGGATATCGCTATCGAATTTTCGGCAGGCAGCACGCCCATGCTGTCTTTGAACGAGCACTCAAGGATCCCAACCACCACTGACACAAAGTTGCTACAGAGGAAGGTGAAAAGCACTATTTCGGTGAGCATCTTTTATTTGATCGAATCGAACGCATTTGGCCTGATGAATGGCTCATGCTCCTTTTCGGAATCGCATTTCTCACGTTGATCTTCTTTTTTCTCCGATTCGTCTTCCTCCCCAATTTCATCCTCGATGAAAGACGGATGGTGATTCGGAAATTTTTCCGGGCACAGAAGTTTCGCTACGATGATATTGATTCGATCGATGCCTTCACACTCTAGGTGAGCCCCCGCGATGGAAAGCGACGGGCGCTAAGAGGTGAAAAACTCCTCGAAACCGAACATCTCCTTATCAAAACGCGTAACGGAAAGACGCGAAAAGCGACTCTCCCTGGTTTTTTGGGAAACAAATATCTCTTGGAGGAATTGTCGCGGTGGAGTGGAAAAGAAATCGGAGAGTTGCTCGAGCAGGCAAAGTGAAAACTCACGCGAGCATCTCCTCAAGCACATGGCCGTGTACATCGGTGAGGCGGCGATCGATTCCATTGTGTCTCACCGTGAGTTGTTCGTGATCGATACCCAGTTGATGAAGAATTGTCGCGTGGATGTCGTAGACATGAGTGGGGCGGTTTCTGTCGAGCGGTTTGAAACCCCATTCGTCTGACTCTCCATAGGTACCGCCTTTGATTCCGCCACCGCAAAGCCAGTTGGTGAAAACAAAAGGATTGTGATCTCGCCCCTTGCTGCCTTGCGAGCATGGCATTCTCCCAAATTCTGTCGTCCAGAGAATGATCGTATCTTCCAGCATGCCGCGCTGCTTCAGATCCTTGATCAGGGCTGCCGCGCCTCGTGACATTCCCAATGCGAGTGGCGCATGGTCTCGCTTCACATCCCCGTGGCTGTCCCAGTTGCGTCGAGGAAAGCCGTTGTCATTGCCGCTCCACACCTGCACGAATCGAACGCCGCGCTCGAGAAGCCGACGGGCAACGAGACACTTCCTTCCGAAAAACTCGGTCTCTGCTCTCTCATTGATCGTTCCGGAATCGTCGACACCGGGGCCATCGGGAGAAAGGCCATACATGTCCTTGATGTATTCCGGTTCCCGCGAAAGGTCGAGTGCATCGGTTGCACTGAGTTGCATCGCTGCTGCCAATTCGTAACTGCGGACGCGAGCGGAAAGTCGATCGTCTCCGGGACGGTCGGCGGCATGAAGCGCATTGAGTTTCGAGAGCGCCTCAAGTCCTGCTCGATCGTTTTCGGGAGTGATAAATTGGCTTTTCGGTGCGAAAAGATCAGCGATTGGCTTTTCCGATCCGGGACGAATCACCGTGCCCTGATGCTCGGCGGGAAGAAAAGCCGTGGCCCAATTCTTCGCTCCGTTGGAGGCGTAGCCGCGGTGATCGGGCAAAACCACAAAGCCGGGAAGGTTTTCATTTTCACTTCCGAGACCGTAGGAAACCCACGAACCGGCACTCGGAAAGCCGGGGAAGTTGAAGCCTGTCGTCTGCAGGAGTGTGCCCTGGCTGTGAACTCCGGTCTTTCCCTCCATGTTGTGAACGAAAGCGATGTCATCGACGACTTCTCCAAGAGGCGCGACGATGTCGCTCATCATTTTCCCGCTCTTGCCATATGGGCGAAATTCCCATGGGCTGGCGAAGGTGGCTCCGGGCGTGCTTTGAAAAAGTTCCACTGCCTCGCCGGGATCCCAGGCCTTGCCGTCTTCTTTCTTCAAAAGCGGTTTGTGATCGAAGGTGTCGACATGACTCGCCGCGCCGGCCATGAAAAGCTGGATCACCCGCTTTGCTTTCGGCGGATGATGCAAGCGTTGCCCGAGAACACCGTCGCGTGCGAGCAAGTCGCCGAGGGCGAGGCTGCCAAATGCACTCGTCGAGGCGCCCAGGAAATGGCGGCGCGATGTTCTGAATTCAGTCGACATACACAAAAGCGTTCAGGTTGAAGAGAACCCGGGCGAAGGCTTCATCGCCGTGTTCGGATAGGTGATTTGTCAGGATTTGTTTTTCCTCTTCAGAAGGGAGGCGACCCAATGCCAGTTGGCACGCCGATAGGACTTTGGCTTCGGCAGAGGATGTGGTGTTTTTGCGAAGGCGATCTGCGAATTGTCCTGACATGGCTTCCACAAATCGATGATTCCACTGGGTGAGCGCCTGCAGGGCGGTTGTCGACTCGTCCCTTGCCGGAACGCTCAAGCTGGGATCCGCGCAGTCGAGCGTTGTCAGCATGGGTTGCGGTTGAGAGCGAACGACAAAACGATAAATCGTCCTTCGATGCGACTTGGGATCGTTTGGATCGTAGAGGTGATACTGGTAGTGAGGAGAATGCTGCGGTTTCTCGATTACGAAATCCTGAAAGCTGGGACCGCCCATTTTTCTATCGAGCAGCCCGCTGATGACGAGGATGGAATCGCGGAACTCTTCAGCGGTGAGGCGTCGGCGCTTCCCTCTCCAGAGATAGGTATTGCTTCCATCGATCGCGGCGTTTTCTGCGTTGCCACTGCTGGAGCGGCGATAGGCATCACTGATCACAATTTTTCTGACGAGAGCCTTCAGCGAATGGTTCGGATCGTCTCGCAAGTTCGAAGCCAGGTAGTCGAGCAGCTTAGGGTGAGACGGCTCCATTCCGCCGCGTCCGAAGTCGTTCGGAGTCCCGACAAGAGGTGCTCCCATCGTCCATTGCCAGACCCGGTTTGCAATCGACCGCCAGAAGAGCGGGTTATCCTTCCGGGTGAGGTAGCGGGCCAGTTCTCCGCGTGCTTTTGCTTCATCCCATTCTTTCTCGGAAAAGAACTCTGGTTTCACGGTGGGCCAGAGTGGAGGCGCGCCCGGGCGCATTGGATCGCCGGGAGTGCTAAGGTCGCCTCGGTGCAGTAGATGGATGGGGCGAGGTTTTCCGGCAGTGGCGGTGAAGCGCCCTCCCCGAGGAAAGTCTGTCGCTGCTGCGTAGACGAGTTTGCCTGCTGGAATAGTCTTGCGCTCGTCTTCGAGTTTTTTTAATTCGCCGGCAATTTCGGCAAGACGTTTATCAGTTTCCGGTGGTCGGAAGGATTCCGCGAGGGCGGCGCGTTCTTTCTCAAGTGATTCAAGTTCTGTGGCCGCGTCAGGGTTGGTGATTTCCTTGAAATAGATTCCGTCGACGAGATTCTTCTTTCCCCAGCGTGTGCCTTGCTCGATGGAGTCTTTGGCGGTAACCACGGCTCCTGCGGCAAAGTTGTTGTCAGTTTGCTCGGGCCAGACTTCGAGCTCCGCGAGTGCAAAGATGAAATCGTTTTTTCGCTCGCGCAATTTGGTGGCGGTGACCCTGACAAAGCGAAACGGCCTGCCGTCGCCTTCGCAGAATATGGTCCGAGACTTTGGATTCGGATGGTCCACTTTGGTGGCATCGAGAAGGGTGCGGACGTCCCTCTGGAATGATGCGTCGTTGGAGACTTCAATACGGAAACGAACCGGAAATCCAAAACCCGCTCCAATCCCAGCGTGGTTGTCGAAGGATGGAATCAGATTGATCCGTGTAGCGGAACGAGGTTTTCCCAAATCGACTTGAACCCATTTTTCCTCATTCTGATTTTTCGTGATGTTGCTGTGGTAGCCAAATTGCGGTTTCTGAACCGAACCGGTTCCGTATTTGTCCTTGAGCTCAGCAATACGTCGATCGAGTCCGGAGGTCTTTGCGGAGATGATACGATTGATCGTCGTGCTTAGGGATTCCTGCTCCTTTTTCCTTTCGGTGATCTGGCTCAGCAATTCGTTCTTCCGCTTTTGCTGTTCCGGTGGGAGGCCGTCATAAACTCGGTCAGCTCGGTCCACTGCTGCAAAGACAGCATGAAGTCGGTAGTAGTCCTCCATGCGGATTGGATCGAATTTGTGATGGTGGCATTGGGCACATTGGACAGTGGTGCTCTGAAATACGTTGAAGACGGCAGAGACCATTTCGTCTCGATCGAGATGCTTGGCGATGCGGCCATCAAGTTTTGCTTCTCCCACCTCCCAGTGACCAATGAAATCCCAGGGGCCTGCGGCGAGAAATCCGAGTGCGGTGATCGCATCCGGGTTGTTCGGAAAAAGCGCATCACCGGCGACCTGTTCCTGAACAAAACGCGGGAAGGGCTTGTCCTCGTTGAAGCTCTTGATGACATAATCGCGATAGGGCCACGCATTGTTGCGAGGCTTGTCCTTATCGTAACCATGCGTTTCTGCGTAGCGGGCCAGGTCAAGCCAGTGCTGCGCAAACTTTTCGCCGAAGGCGGGAGAGTCGAGAAGCCTGTCCACGGTTCGCTCCCAGTCCGGGTCATGGGTGAAAGCGGCGAGTTCCTCCGGTGTTGGTGGAAGCCCCGTGAGATCGTAGGTGAGCCGTCGCAGTAAGGTCACTGGATCGGCAGCTTCTACCGGGGTCAGCTTTTTCTCCTTCAGTTTTGAATTTACAAAATGGTCGACGGGGCGGTGCCCAACAGGGCGGTGCCCAGCAGGGTTGGGTGAGGGACCTGACCCTGTTGAGTCTTCCACTGTAGCCTGTTTGGTAATCAAGGATTTCAAGGACCACCAATCGAGATCGCGTTCGGGATTGTCGATGAGGACTCGGCCAGTCGGCCAGTTGGCTCCGGCGGCGATCCAGTCTCGAACGATGGAGACCTGCTCCGGAGTGAGTTGCTTGCCTGTCTTGGGCATTTCGGGTTCTGGGCCCGAGATGGCATGGAACAGCTTGCTGTCATCAGGGGAACCGGGGGCAATGACATTTCCTATGACCGAATCCTTTTGAGACAAATCGAGTTCGCCCTTTTTCTCCACCTCATTGTGGCAGGAAAGACAGCGCATTTCGAGAAGAGGAGCGACGTCCTTATCGAAACGGGGAGAAGCTTCGCCCAGCGACGATGATCCCGAACATGCCAAGAGCAGGCAGGCCACGGGGATTTGTCGCAATAGGGAAAACATCAGAGAAGGATAGCAAACTTGGAGCAATCGCTCTATACCGGAAACGGGCTATGGAAATTAGTTTCCTGAGGGTGAGCTTTGCGTTTTTGTCAAACCTCATCGAAGTGTCCTGACAATGATTCGATTTCAATCCATCTTGCTGATTCTTTTTCTCTGTTTCCGGGTTGCGGCTGAAGTGCCGGATACGGTTAAGGAAACGTGGGGAGCGTTTGATCCGCAGGCTGAGCCCTTGGAGACGGAAGTGATCCGAGAGGAAATCGAAGAGGGGATTGTCCTTCGTTATGTTCGATATGTCGTGGGAACTTTTGAAGGGAAGAAGCCCCGGGTGGCGGCTTTCTATGCCTTTCCCGAAGGCGGGGAGGATTTGCCGGGGATTGTTCAGATTCACGGAGGAGGGCAATTCGCGCGCAAGGCATTGGTTCGCTATTATGCTGGGCTTGGCTACGCTGCAATCGCGGTGAACTGGGGCGAAAAAACGATCGATCAGAAGGACGATCCCAATACCAAGTGGCTTGGCATACCTGCCGGATTTCTTGAGCCGACGCATCATAACGAAGTCGATCCGGATAAAGGAACTCTTCATGAGAAGCCTCACCCCTGGAATAGTTCGTGGCTTCTCTACTCAGCTGCAGCGCGACGGGCGATCACATTTCTTGAAGAGCAGCCGGAGTGTGATGGAAGCCGTATTGGCGTGCAGGGCCACAGCATGGGTGGTCGTCTCACCGTTCTGACGGCGATTGATCCGAGAGTGAAGGCGGCGTCTCCTTCTGTTGGGGGGAGTGGTTATCTCTACGAAGACCTTCGGGGTGTTCCGGGTTCAGCTCGGAGAATGCCCGAAGGGCCGGCTCGGGACCTCTATCTGAAAACCATAGACTGCAAGGAATACTGGCCGCTCATTACCTGCCCGGTGATGTTTCTCGGGGCGACGAATGATTTCAATTCGCCGATGGAACTGGTTTTTCGCGGGTTTCGAAATTTGCCGAACCCGGAGAGGAGCCGGGCCTCATTCACTCCGCATATGAATCACCGATTCACAGCTGATAATTTCGCGGCGCGAGTTCGGTGGTTCGATACTCATTTGAAAGGCGAGTTTGTGTTTCCAAAAACACCGGATTTCGGGATGACATTGAACACTGACGACGGTATTCCCTATGTGTCTGTGGAGCCGGATCAATCAGTTCCGTATCCGATCAAGAAGGTCTCAATTTTTTATGGCTACGAACGCGATCCTCGAGTTCGCTTCTGGCACTCGGCAGAGGTGGTTCAGTCAGGAAGGAATTTTATCGGCAAATGTCCTGTGCTGGCGCTGGACGAGCCGATCTTTGCTTTTGCGAATGTGACGTATGATACGGGAGAAATTTTACCAATGCCCGCTGGGTATGAGGATACGTCGCTACTCACGGTGACCAGTGAATACAGTTTCGCTTATCCTCTGTATCCTAATTCTGCAGGCGTTAAACCAGTTACGGAACGCACGCGTCTGATTGACGATTTTTCTCATGGTATGCGCGACTGGTCCCTCGTCAGCGCGAACAATCGTCACCATTGGAATTTCGAAACGTATAAGGTGGGAGATGCGCTCCATTTCGGGCCGCGCGGTGCTTCGCTCTTGCTCGAATTGGAAACGGGTGAGGCCGACAATACTCTGGCTATTATTCTCACGACCGACCAATGGCGCAGCTACACGGGAAGAAAGACGAAACGGTATGTGGCTTTTGTTCCGGTGCCGAAGAAAGGGGGCAACTCGATCAGCCTGAAACTGGGTGACTTTTCGACAGAGGACGGCGAGGTGCTTGAGAGCTACGATTTTGTTACCAGCCTCGCTCTCACTCCGGGTTGGAAAGAGGATCCTTCCCGCTTTCCCGAGATGTGGAAGGGGAGAATTCCGATATTTCACTCTCTTCGGTGGGACGGAGGAGAATTTCAGGATCGACCCAAACCGTATCTTTCTATCGGAGCCTCAAAGACCGATGCAGGTGCTTCGTTCGACGAGCAATTTCAAAACGGAATTCGCGAATCGATCGAACGGGAAGAGCAGGATAGGAAAGAGGTGGAGTAAAATTCCCCCGCGAGAGGAAAGATTCACTTGCGAGGACTCGCGAATGAGGCTTTTCGTTTCTCTTATGGCAGAAGTTACGATTTATCACTACCCGCATTGAGGCTCTTCCGAAAATGCCTTAGCGGTCGCCGAGGAACTGGGAGTAGAGCACGATGTGATTCTTTACATCAAGGAACCACCGGGAAAAGAGGATCTGGAAAAGATCGTCGCTGGATTGGAGGATCCGGTAGAAGACCTGGTTCGCAAGGATTCAAAGTTCAAGAAGCTGGAGCTCGATCCCGACGATTTTGTGGATAGCCCGAGCGCGGTTGTCGACATTCTTGTGAAGCACAAGCAACTGCTTCAGCGCCCTCTTCTCGTGAAAGGAAACAAGGCGATGATTGGCAGGCCCAAGGCGAGAATCTACGACTTTTTGTCGTAGATTCTGATCGGTGGCGACTGGGGCGTCACCAAGAATTGATCACTTCTCCAAGGGGTGAATCCTCAACAGCTCAGCAGGCTGGTAGAAACCGGCTTTGTCTTTCACTTCAGCGCGAATTTTTTTCACGTCTTCGGGTATGATGGCGCTTGCTTTGTTGCCCCAGGAATTGCGGACGAAGGTCAGCACGGCAGCCAGTTCGTCGTCCTTGAGGATGTGCTCGAACGGTGTCATTGGGACTGTTCCGGGATACTTGACTCCCTGGACTTCGATTGGACCCATCAGTCCTTTCAGTGATGCTTTGATGAGCCGGTCTGGATTTCCCGTAGCCCACTTGGTTCCGGCAAGCGGAGGGAATCCTGCAGCCGGGAGGCCTTTGCCGTTTGATTGGTGACAGGTGCCGCAGTGCGCTTCGCGTGCGTAAACCTCTGCACCCATTGTGAAAAGCTTTTTCGCTTTGTTGTCAGTGAGATGTTTGGGCGGCTGAATGCGGAGGTTCTTATTGTGATCAGTCTCGATCTCTCCTGTGAAAGTGGCTTTCGCTGCTTTGAAAGTTGGTTCGGAATACTTATCGAGACCCTTGGCTGCCGCGTCAGCGAGAACCTTTATACCCAGTCCCTCTTTCTGCCTTGATGCTTCGGCGGTGGCTTCGAGTCGAACGCGACCGTGGTCGTCGTTGGCTGCAGCGAGAAGCAAGTCGTCGAATTGTGGAACGTTGTGCTTGCTGAAACGAAGAACTCGAGTCGCGGCAGTTCTGATCCGGTGATCCTCAGACCTCATCAATTCTTCCAACAGATTGCTGTCGGTTTTGTTGAATCCCCAGGTCACCCAGAGACCTTCGAGCTTGTGACGCTCGTCTTTCTGCTTCGGCAGCCAGGACTTCAGGGCAGTGAGAACTTTATCGGTATCACGCCCGCGAAGCTCGCGACGAGTGCGATATCGTGTTCGGTATTCTGGTAATGTCAGATTATCGAGCAAAGTCTCGATGCTGGCACCGGCGACTTTGGCAGGTTCAACGAGAGGACGGGACGGATAGGTTACCCGATAGATGCGTCCGTGCTCGTGGTCGCGATTGGGGTCGCGAGCACTGTGCTGCATGTGACCGATGAGAGCATTGCACCAATCTACTACGTAGAGGGAACCGTCGGGAGCGAACTCCAGATCGACGGGACGAAAGTTGAGGTCTTCGGAAACAAAGAGATCGTGGCGGAATTCCGTCGTGTAGCCGGTCCCGTCTTCGACCATTTTGTGCTGCTTCGCACCGAGATATCCAATCGCGTTACAGAATGCAATATCACCCTGAACTTCCTCAGGAAAGTGACGGCTCGAGATGAATTCGATCCCTGAGGTTGGGCGAACGGACTGAGAGGTGATCAGATCCGGAGCCGTCATGTTCACCCCGTAGATGCAGTGAACCGTTCCCGGCGTCATCCAGGACAGCTTGGTTCCGGAGGTGTGGAGAAAGAAATCCTGTCCGTAGTCGTCGTAGGCAACTCCCCATGGGTTTGGAATGTTGAACTGGGAGTGGCGGGAGAGGTGTTTGCGAGATGGATCGTATCGATAAAAGCCACCGTTTGATCCGCGCTTGGGACCATAGGCTGTTTCGACGTTGGAGTGGAGAAAGACGCCTTCGCCCATCACGATGGCACCTGCTGGATCGACGCAAAATGCTGAGATCGCGTGGTGGGTATCGTGGTCATCGAAGCCACTCATAATCACTTCCTTGGTGTCGTAGGAATCATCACCATTTGTATCGCGAAGTTTTACGAGGCTTCCGCTTTGCGAAACGTAGACGCCGTCGTGGGCGATCTCGAACCCGATTGGAATGTGAAGGTCACCAGCGAATACGGTCTGCTTGTCGGCTTTGCCGTCATTGTCGGTGTCTTCGAGAATGAGCAGTTTGTCTTCGGGAAGCGGGTCACCGATTTTCCAGTGAGGGTAGCTCGCCATTGTTGCAACCCAGAGGCGTCCTTTGTTGTCGAATGAGAGCTGCACCGGATTGGAAAGGTCGGGGAACATCGATTCATCGGCGAAGAGTTCGATCTTGTATCCGTCGGCGGTTTTGATTCTCGTTTCGACAACTTCGCCGGGACGATAGTCGATCGTTCATTTTTTACGCTTGGCTGGTAGTTGGTTTCGACTGGGGGAAGCTTGTAGGTCTTGGCATCGGCAGCCGCGACATCGAATTGCTCGCCCTTGAGCATCGCCCAGATTGCCTGATCGCGAATCACGTTCATCTCGCGCGTTTTTCGAAGTTCGTGAGGGTAGTTGTCAGGGCCAAAGGGATTGAAGCGCCGACCGTAAACGTGAACTCCGTTGGGGATCTTGAAGTCGTTGTGCCAGAACCAGTTCTTCTCAGTAACGGCAGCATGGATGCCGGAACGGAGATTTTCTTTCGTCTTTGCTTTTCCAAAGACTTTGTCGGCGAGGAGGGGAGCCAGCTTCTGATATCCTTCGTCGTTGAGGAGGGCGCCATCTGTGGTCACTTCCTTTTTTCCCTCAAACCATTTTTTCGATGGAGAAAATGCGTCGACGAAGAGGACTCCATTCGCTTTGGCAACGTCTCGAGATGCGTCAGTGTAGAGCTCGAGGTTTTTGTTTTCCTCCACGCCATCCGGTGTTCCGTATTTTGCTGACAAGTTCTGGAAAGCAGTGGGAGAGACGAGTGCCAGTTGCGGCGCAGACTTGCCGTTGTATTTCTGGTTTTTGGTGTGCTTGAGGAAAGCGTCGAGCTCCTTTTTGTAGCGGTCCAGTTCCTCCGGGCCGTCGAAGGAAGAGTTGAATCCGAAGAAGGCGAGGACAGTGTCAGCTTTCAGTCGAGTCAGCCATTGGTCGGGCGTTTCGAAGTGACCTTGTGGTTTCGTGTTGGCCTGAAACTCTTTTTTTACGAGTGCCTTGGCGCCGGGAAAGGCATACTGATCCTCAAAATTCCGTCCCGGGTGAGGTCGGAAGCCGGGAGTGTTTCCCTCGTCCGCCATGTTGCGGATCGTGAGGTCCTTGTCCGGATAGCGAAGATAGAGTTCCGTCTCGAAGTGGTTGAAGTGCATCATGCGAGAGGCCATGCCTGCACCGACGAGGACGATGTTGTCGCCCTTGTTGATCTTGAGTTGCTTGGGCGCTGCCTTCGGACTGGCAGCCTGCTTTTTCGGTTTGGGTGCAGGAGGCTTTGCTTTTTGAAAAGCAGAGGCGCCGGGAATGAAATCGACTGGACGGAGGCCTGCTTTGTAGCCCTTGAACGCGAACATGGAAGGGGAGTATCCCTCGGGGAGAGTCACGTCTTGCTTTTCTGGTACATCGAGTCCCAGTCCCCAGAAAACTCCATTCAAAACGAGACGGCGGAGATTCTCGTCGAGTAGGTCGTTGGAAGCTCCCATCGTCGTTGTGAAAACCTGATTCACCTTTCCATTGTCGTGCTTGAATTTGCGAGTCCACGCAATCGGTTGCATCGGATTGTTCTTACCCTCAACCCCGGGGGAATCAGGCTCGAGAGTTGCTGTGACTTCGCCGCGGAGGAGGAAAGTGGAGGGCTGTTCGGGGTTCGCACCGTAGACGTCAGAAGGAACAAAAATCGTCCCGACTCCATTCAGAATCGGGTGATCCTTGTTTTTCTCGACGATGTGGGAGCGGCAGCCTTCGACCTTGTGTTTTCCGTGGTGACTGACCCAGGTCTCCCCAAGAACCTGACGACCAAATCCGTTTTTCCATCCGAGTTCTTCAGGTGCCCTCCAGCTGTATTTCTGCCATTTGCTCTCCTTTGGGAAATTGAAAGCGTGAGTGGATGTTCTCAGGGCGATGAGGGCGACACCTTGCTTCACCACCTTGTCGAAATGCTCCATGGCTTTGTCATCCCAGTGACGAAAGCGCAGGCTCATGACGAGCGCGTCGGCTGTGTCCATTGCCTCGGGATGGCTGATGTTGTCACCGGCATCCGGATTGACAGTTCCGTCTTCGTTCAGTGAAAAGAGAACCGTGCACTTGAACCCCTGCTTCGCGAGCATTTGGGCGAGCATGGGGAGTGCTTCCTCGGAGCGATACTCCTCATCGCCGGATAGAAAGACAACATGCTTTCCCTTACCAGGACCGTCGGAGCCCTCAAAGATCAGATGATCCGATTCAGGCGAGTTCGCATGGAGAAAAGACACGCTGAGCGTGAGAGTCGACAGGATCAGCGTTTGGAGGGAAAACAGAGATTTCATAGAATTCTAGATTGAGATTTTTGCGGACGAATCCGCAAAGGATCACCAAGCTATGTTGGATACGAAGAAAATCTTTTAGAAAAAACGGACTTTTTCGCGCCTTTCTGCGGTTTCGAGAGGGGGGATTAATTGGGCAGGTTACTCAGAAACCCCATTGTCATTCAGGCGATTAAACCGCTAAGCTCGGCGCGGTTGATGGGATTCCTCTCTCAGATCCTGATACTGTGTTTGTTGGTTACCATTGAGGGGGCTCCGGCTCCGCGTATCAATGAGTTCATGGTGAGTAATGATAATACCCTCGCAGGCGAAGATGGCGAGTTTTCCGATTGGGTCGAGATCTACAATCCAGATGGGACTTCCTACGATCTTTCGGAGTGTTATATAGGAAGACTCACGAAAGCTCTTGAATAGCAGTCTTCAGCTCTTGGGTATTGGAGACGATTACGTCAGCACCCTCTGACAGGAGAACTTCTTCTTTCCCGAATCCCCAGCGAACTCCGATTGCGGCAATGGAGTTTTTCTTTGCTGCACGCATGTCGAATGCGGTGTCACCGATCATGATTCCCGGCGTGCTTGTCAGGGTTTGTTCCTCCCAGATATGCTGAATCAAATCTGTCTTGTCACCGTGTGTTCCGTCAAGCTGAGCTCCGTAAATTTTCTCGAAGAAATGATCCAGCTGAAAATGGGAAACGATTTCTCCAGCGACGCACTGGGGTTTTCCGGTGCAAATGAAGAGCGGGAATTCCAGTCCGAAGAAGTGATCGAGCAATTCAGGAATCCCCTCGTGAATTTCTGCTTCAAATTTCCCTCCGTTGTCGAGTCGATGGCGGTAGAGCTCGACTCCGTGTTCAATGAGTCCTTTATCCTCGGTCTGGAGGATCGTTCCCATGCTCTGACGAAGCGGTGGGCCAATGAAAGGGATCAGCTTTTCATCCGGCCAATCGTCTATGCCCAGCTCACTCATGGCATAGCGAATGCTCGCGAGAAATCCCGGAGCGGGATTCGTCACCGTTCCGTCGAGGTCGAAGAGGAGGGCGGGTTTGGGCATTTTGAAATCAAGTGGCGAGCGTTGTGAATCTCAACGTGGTGGGATTCCCCTGCAAGCAAAACAGCCACGTCGCTCCTGAGAGCGAGTGGCTGCGCGATGCGCTTGTGATATCCGCTAGCTCTTTGGCAGGGGGGGCACGTTGGGACCGCTCTTGCCTGTTGAGTCGAGCACTTTTGCCAATCCGGCAACCATACCTCCGACATCGGAGAGATTGTTCGGAATGATCAAGGTGTTGTTGGTCTTCGCGAGGTTGCCGAACTGGTCGACATACTGTTCTGCGATTCTCAGGTTAACCGCTTCTGATCCACCGGGGCTTTCGATGGCTGCAGCAATTTTCTCGATGCCTTCTGCGGTGGCAATGGCAAGCAGTTCTATCTCGCGGGCTTTACCTTCCGCTTCGTTGATCTGCTGTTCGCGAATCGCCTCCGACTGCTTGATGACTTCCTGCTTTTCACCTTCAGCCACGTTGATCTTGGCTTCCTTCTCACCCTCTGATTCGGCGATGACGGCTCGACGCTCACGCTCGGCACGCATCTGCTTCTCGAGAGCATCACGCACGCTCGGTGGCGGTGTGATGTTTGCGATTTCGTAGCGCGTGATCTTGATGCCCCAGGGCTCTGAAGCCTTGTCGAGGGCTGTAATGATGTTCGCGTTGATAGTGTCCCGCTCTTCGAAGGTGCGATCCAGCTCCAGCTTACCAATCTCGGAGCGCAATGTAGTCTGTGCCAACTGCGTGGAAGCGAACATGTAATCTTCAATACCGTAACTGGCGTTCTTTGCGTCGAGGACTTGCAGGT
>Ga0181566_10002637_pt1 | contig 14732 bp, 9 predicted proteins | sample 101ome_15_FD_133762 | JGI IMG/M metagenome (GOLD analysis project Ga0181566, IMG submission 133762) | Coastal salt marsh microbial communities from the Groves Creek Marsh, Skidaway Island, Georgia - 101402AT metaG (megahit assembly) | ecosystem: Environmental > Aquatic > Marine > Intertidal zone... | reverse complement strand
TCATTGGTGCTTGGTTGTACTCAGGTTTGCCATTATGGGGCCCGCCTGAAGTCATCCATGGTGGGTTGCTTCGTATTTGGGTTGGAGAAGTAGGCACATGGATGATTGCAGTAATCATGCTCATAGGCTCTTTGGTGTTTCACTTTTCGTTGGGCATAAATAAACTTCGAAGATTTCATATTCTGGTACTATCTGTTATTTTGGCTATAAAAAGATGTCTGATATTTAATCGTATTAAACCTGACGCAGAAGATGAAACCATCTCTCCTGAGAAAGTTTCTAAAATCTCTTCTTTTAAGTCCTTATTTTCTTCTCCAAAATCGACTCTTACTGACGATCCTCTTTTTGGTGATGTTTCCCGGAATGAGAGCGAATTTAATGGTAAAATTTTTCCATCTCAGGAAGGTCTAAGCAAAGAAAAAGCCATTTCTCCGAAAGAAAAATTACCTTACAAGCCACTTGAAGAAAAAACTGAACCGATTGTCCCTCCTGCCCCGAATAGAAATTCAGACGAAGTTGTACCGGAGGTTGCCTTGGATGATGGGTTTAAAGTCGTGAGGGCCGAAAAGACCGAAAAAGCAACCAATCTTTTTCCTGAACGAAAAGGAGACTATCATTTCCCCACTTTGGATCTTTTAATGGAGCCGCCAGAAGTCAGTTCCGGTGGAGATGAAGATCATATGATCAAGGCGAAGCGATTAAAAGAGACCCTTTCGGAGTTTAAGATCGATGTTGAATTAGGAGAAGTTCATACGGGGCCTGTCATTACTCGGTATGATATTCATCCAGCAGCGGGTGTGCGGGTGGAAAAGATTGCTAATCTTGATAAAAACCTAGCTATGGCGCTTCGTGCCGAGAGTGTTCGAATTTTAGCACCCGTTCCAGGTAAGGGTTGTGTGGGGGTCGAAGTGCCAAATGATATGGCCGCTCCCGTGTGTCTTAAGGAAATTCTTGAGTCGAGGGCATGGGCAGATGCTAATGCCGAAATACCGATTGTTCTTGGTAAGGAAGCGAGTGGAAAACCTTTGGTGGCGGATCTTACCAAAATGCCGCATCTACTAGTAGCTGGCTCAACTGGATCAGGTAAAACCGTGTGCATTAATGCAATTATTGCATCTCTTTGTTATCACTCAAGTCCCGACGATGTCAGATTTATTATGGTAGATCCCAAAATCGTTGAGATGAAGGTTTATAACGATTTACCACACATGTTAATACCTGTGGTAACGGAGCCCAAAAAAGTTCCTGGAGCATTGAAGTGGCTATTAGTCGAAATGGAACGAAGGTATCAAATATTTTCAAAGCTTGGAGTTAGAAACATCGCTGGATTCAATGCAAAAATCTTAAAAGATAAACAGGAAAAGGAAAAGGCTCAATTACTCGATGCTGAGATGACTGCAGAAGAGCGAGCGGCACTTTCTTCTATTCAGGTGCCACGTGATGACGATGCACTTGAGATACCCGAAAATAAATTACCATATATAGTTTGTATCATTGATGAGCTTGCTGACTTGATGATGGTAGCACAGGCCGATGTTGAAACTGGAATTGCTCGGCTTGCTCAACTGGCTCGGGCAGCTGGCATTCATTTGATCATTGCTACACAAAGACCATCAGTAAATGTGATCACTGGGGTTATTAAGGCAAACCTACCCAGTAGAATATCATTTAGGGTGGCATCATACAGAGACAGCCAAACGATCTTAGACGGCAAGGGTGCTGAGTCTTTGATTGGAAAGGGGGACATGTTGTTTATTCCTCCTGGAAGTGCAACTTTCATGAGAGCACAAGGTGCTTTTGTTAGTGATGATGAAATAAATGGGATTGTAGACTATCTTAAAATTAATGGACCTCCTCAAATTATTGAGGAAGTCAGAGAACAAATAGAATCTGCAGGAGAAGAAGATGTGCTTGGATCGGGAGGAGATACTGAGGATGAGGATCCTATGCTCAGAAAAGCGGTTGAGATCATACGTACCACGAAAAGAGCCTCTACTTCTAACCTTCAAAGAAAACTCAGTATCGGTTACAATAGAGCAGCAAGAATCATGGATGAATTAGAGGAAAGAGGGATTGTCGGCCCCGATTTGCCTGGTCAAGGAAGAGAAATTCTTATGGATATGTAATAGTTTGCATTATCCATTAGATCGTCTTTTATAATCACTATATTTTGATTAAATAAATCTCCACATGGCTATTGGACAAAAACTAGAAGATGCAAGAAATCGTAAAGGTATTTCGATAAGAGAAGCCTCAGAATCAACAAAAATTAGGGGAGACTTTCTCACTTCTTTTGAATCTGGAAACTTTGATATTAATCTACCGGAGGTATACCTTCGAGGTTTCATTCGTGTATATGCTCGGTTTCTTGGTATAGATCCTGATTCGGCGGTCTCGGACCTAAATTTAGAAATTGGTACAGGTAAAAGTAAATCAAAAAAAACGATTGGGAAAATTGGAAATTCCGAACCCTCAGACTCTTCTAGTGAAATGGTGGTCGCCGAACCTTCTAGAAATGTGGGTCCCAGTTACTCAAAGGTAAATCACTCAAATAGATATATACTTTTATCAGCAATTATCGGTTCTTGTACAATTTTGCTCGTCATTTTTTTGATCTGGATTTTTTCTTCACCTGAAGGAAATCAAAATATTTCCTCCAACCTACCCGACGAAAAAAAATTATCTATCCGAGAAACTGTTTCAGAAAACTCGAACGAATCATCTAAGGCAAATTCAGTTGAAGTAGCCGACAATTCTATGCTCAGATTGGCCGCTGTAGGAGAGATCGAAAGATTAATCATCAGCGATGAGGGAAAGTCACCCAAGGTCTTTCACGAATTCAAAAACTTGAGCAGGGGATGGGAGCAAACGATACCATTCACGCAAAGGTTTAGGTGCTATAGTTCCGCCTTACAGCACATAAGATTTGCCGTCGATGATGGGATTGAGAAGCAAGTTAGTGGGGAAGGTGCGGGAAACTTTAGTTGGCCGGGAAAATAACCCAAACCCTCAACGGGTAGCTACTGATTGGTACTTAATAAACCAAAACCAGTTTTGGCCTTTGAGCAGGGCAGAAAATAGGACAGGAATATCCTCTCCCGATCTGGTGCGTAAGTTTAAGTTAAGATCCAAAATATTTTTATTCTGAAGAATTTTCAATACGCTAGCATTTACAATTTCGAGGTATTCCGGGGAAACAAACTCCCAAAAGGGGCGCTCGCGAAGTTCTGAATCTGGGTAACCAAGTAGTTTGGAAATATGGTGTGCGTTGCCGTGAAACTTTAACTCACCCTGGGTGATTTCAATGATCCCGGAATACTCAGCTTGTTGTGTCAGGCGATCCAAAGAAAAGTGTCTCTCTGTTGTAAAAATGGATCCTTGATCGGCAAACTTGCTGTTCTGGTAATGTTTCGGGGTAAAATTGGATCTCTTTTTGAATGCTCGATGAAAGTAATGAACACTCTCAAAGCCACAAGCTTCAGAAACCTTTTTAACACTAACTTTTGAACTAGATAGCATTTTTTTGGCTTGAGCTATTCTTGTTTGGATCAAATCCTCTGTTGGACTTATTTTAAAAGTTGATTTGTATAGAGAAGCGAATCGACTAGTACTAAGATTCATTTTTTTTGCCATCTCATCAATTTTCCATGGGAGGGAAAACTTTTCATGAATTTCAGCTCTTAAAGCCCTAAGATTTTGAGAATGGTCTGGAAGGGCTTCGACGAAGTCATGATTACACAGCCTGAATGTTTTACTCAACAGTTCAAGAATGTACGCGAAGCACAAACTTTCCCAGTTCGAGTTTTCGTTATCAATTTCGCCCCTAATCTTCGAAATTATGTTTTCCGAATAGTGGATTTGTAATGGCTTTAGTAATACATTTGCCTCAATATTAGATGAAGTAGTAAGCTTCATGGCGAGCGAACCTTTGTAGGCAACATAATGGTAGCTCAGTGGGGTATCACTGCCGACTGGTTTAATCGAGAATGGTTCACCAGATGTACGCAAGTAAACCGATGAAGGACTCGCATCAATCAAAGAGTCGTTGGCCTCGATTGATGCTGGGTTTTGAAAAACTATAAGATAATTGTAGTTGTCCTGAGAATCAAAAGATTCAATCGAGTCACACGAAGTAACGCAAATTATATTGGGAGACTTTAGTTTCATAGGGCATAATTACCCAACAAAACAAGATTGAATATTACAAGCTTAAAAGTGAAGTATCTTTCTGACAATTATTGATCTGCATCAGGATCAACGCACTTAGGACCCTTCAAGGCATCTTTTTGCCCAACTAACTGGGGGTATTCTTCCGCTTTCTCGTTCAACTCGATCCATTCCTGCAGTTCTTCGGGAACATCCATATCTGGGAAAATCGCTTCAACGGGACATTCATCCATGCAAGCATTGCAATCAATGCAAGTTTCCGGATTGATGTATAGTCGATCGGGTAGCTCATGGAAAGCATCAACAGGGCAAACAGAAACGCAACTTGTGAACTTACAATCCACGCATTTTTCGGTAACTACATAGCTCATGATTTAAGAATAAATGATTAAAAAAACCTAACTGGAGATGAATTCTCTTCAGCCATACGACGATGTTGCTCGTCGGAGCAAGCAGAATCGATCGGTATGCTTGGTTTTTCTTCGTTTTCTTCAACAAGTTTGTTTGCTCGAAGGTAATCCTCAACTTCTTCTCCGCTCACATCAGCAAGCATTACTCCATCGATCTCAACGCAAGGCTGATTCGTTTGACCCGTTTTCTGAACCATTTCAGCAAATAGATCTTGATTGTTAATAATATCGAGATCTTCGTAGGGCAATGAATACTTGTCCATAATTGCTCGGACTCCCATGCTCCAACCGCAACTTGGTTTTAGATATGCTTTAATCTTCATAATTATCAATAATCATAACTTAATGATATTCGCAAACAAGATAATCGACATTCTACATTAAATTGTTGAATTTCAGTTTTTGAAAACAAACTATGTTTTTCATTAAAATTCTTCTGCCTTGACCGAGTATCAGCATGGCGCAGAATGATTCTTCCTTTTTGAAATATTCAGGCTTTTACATATTCTTTTACAGATGACTATCCCCCCTAAACAAGGTTTGTATGATCCACAGTTTGAACACGATAACTGCGGAATCGGATTGATTGTTGATATGAAGGGACGCCAGTCCCATGATATCGTTCAAGGTGCTCTTGAAATTTGCGTGAATCTCGATCACCGCGGTGGATGCGGTTGTGATCCAATCACTGGAGATGGAGCGGGTATATTCATCCAAATTCCTGATAAGTTTTTTCGCAAAGTTTTATCCAAGGATTGCTCAGTTACCTTACCCTCCTCTGGTGATTATGGGGTGGCTTTTTTATTTCTTTCGCCAACCGATTCCCAAAGGCAGGCGGAAAAACAAGTCGTTGAGGAAGTTCTAAACGAAGAAGGCATTGATTTGATATGCTGGCGGAAAGTACCTGTTCAAAGCGAGATACTTGGTAAAGCCTCCGCCGCGTGTGAACCGGTTATGGAGCAACTCTTTGTACACAGACCAAGCAGCGTTGATAAAGGTCTCGCATTTGAAAGAAAACTTTACCTAGCTAGACGTATCATTAGCCACAGATTAAGGTATTCCGATGATGGAACCGATGTAGACTTCCATGCTTGTTGCTTTTCCTCCAGAACCATTGTTTACAAAGGCATGCTTACGACTGAGCAACTTGGGGAATATTTTCCGGATTTGAGTGATTCTGATATGGAGTCCGCCTTGGCTCTTACTCACTCGAGGTTTTCTACAAATACCTTTCCGAGTTGGCCCCGAGCCCAGCCGTTTCGTTACATTTGTCACAATGGTGAGATTAATACGGTTCGCGGTAATGAAAATTGGCTTTATGCCCGCCAAATGCAACTTGCTAGCGAAGTTTTTGGGGACGATGTGCACAAGCTTTTTCCGATTATACGGGCGGACGGTTCTGACTCTCAGAAATTTGATAATTGCCTTGAGTTCCTAACTCTCTCCGGCCGGAGTCTTGCACACTCTATGATGATGATGATTCCAGAACCTTGGGAAAAGCATCAAAGCATGGAGCCTCACAAAAGAGAGTTTTATGAGTTTCATGCTTGCTTGATGGAGCCATGGGATGGTCCGGCTTCTATTGCCTTTTCAGATGGAGTTCAAATTGGAGCGGTTTTAGACCGTAATGGTCTTAGACCGTCCAGATATTATGTAACCTCTGACGATCGAGTCATTCTTGCCTCAGAGGTAGGTGTTTTATCTTCGATTCCTTCTTCAAAGGTTATTAAAAAAGGAAGGCTTGAGCCCGGCAGAATGTTCCTCATCGATATGGAAGAGGGCAGGATTATAGAAGATGGAGAATTAAAGGAAAAAATTGCGACGCAAGAACCTTACGGGGAATGGCTCAATTCCTCATTGATTTGCCAAAAAGATTTGCCCGATATCGCTTTTGAATACGAGGACGATTATGAATCGATTTTATCTAGGCAAAAAGCTTTTGGTTACACTTTTGAAGACTTACGTTTTTTAATTGGACCTAGTGCAGATAGTGGAAAGCAACCTTTAGGTTCTATGGGTAATGACTCTCCGTTAGCTATTCTATCCGATAAGTCGCAGTTATTATACAATTATTTCAAGCAACTGTTCGCTCAGGTTACGAATCCTCCAATCGATCCGATTCGTGAAGAAATTGTAACTGCATCGGTTACTTTTCTTGGTTCTGAAGGTAATTTAACTAAGCCTGGTCCTGATAGTTCTAGAATGATCAAGTTTGAAAGCCCCTTGGTGGACGACTTGGCAATCAGTCAAATCAAGTCGGACCTTCCAGATGGTTTCAAGTCCATAACTCTTGGTACTTATTTCGATCCGACAACTAAGGTCTCGGCATCAATATCGCTCAAAGAGTCCTTGAATACTCTGTTCACAGAAGCCGACTCTGCAATCGAGGCTGGTGCCAACCTCCTTATTCTTTCGGATCGCGACATTTCGAGTGACCGTGCGGCTATTCCAGCCTTACTTGCCTGTTCAGGACTTCATCATCATTTAATCCGTAAAGGCACTCGGACGAAAGTATCTCTCATCGTTGAGTCTGGTGAGCCCAGAGAAGTTCAGCATTTTGCTCTCTTGCTTGGATTTGGTGCGGATTTGATTAATCCCTATTTAGCTCTGGAAACCGTCCGTCATCTAATCTCTGTTGGTGATTTGAAAGGAGATCCCAAAGATGCGTGTGCTAAATTCCTGAAGGCTAATTTGAGCGGAGTCATTAAAACCATGTCCAAGATGGGAATCTCTACTATTGCTTCCTACAGAGGTGCTCAAATCTTTGAGTCCATTGGATTAAATCAAGAGGTTATTGATGTTTACTTTACCAAAACACCTTCCCGCGTTGAGGGAATTGGACTAGATGCAATTGCGAGCGAAACTTTAGCTCGTCACCAATCTGGGTTTGCGGATCGTGTGGATGGACGTGCACTTAATTTGGATCCCGGTGGAATTTATCAATGGCGAGCAAATGGAGAAAAACATTTATTTAATCCAACCACCATCCATAAGCTTCAAAAGGCAACTAGGTTAGGGGATTTCGCGGTTTTTCGAGAATATTCCAACGCGGTTAATGACCAGTCCAAAGACTTGTTTACTCTCCGTGGACTCATGGACTTTAAATCAGATTTATCTCAGGCTGTACCATTGGATGAGGTTGAGCCTGCTTCTGAAATCGTGAAAAGGTTTAAGACAGGTGCCATGTCCTACGGGTCTATTTCCAAGGAAGCTCATGAGAGCCTTGCCATTGCGATGAATCGGCTAGGTGGTAAATCAAATACTGGAGAGGGCGGGGAAGACCTTGATAGGTTTACACCAGAAGCCAATGGTGATTCCCGTAGATCGGCTATCAAGCAAGTTGCGAGTGGTCGGTTTGGGGTGACTAGTTTTTATCTTGTGAATTCAGATGAGATTCAAATCAAGATTGTGCAAGGTGCCAAGCCTGGAGAGGGTGGAGAATTACCAGGTCACAAGGTATTGCCTCCTATCGCTAAAACTCGTGGAACCACCCCGGGCGTCGGTCTTATATCACCTCCACCGCACCACGACATATACTCGATCGAAGATTTGGCTGAACTTATACATGACCTCAAAAATTCAAACCACCACGCTCGGATTAATGTAAAGTTGGTTTCCGAAGTTGGAGTGGGTACAGTCGCTGCTGGCGTTGCTAAAGCGAAAGCGGATGTTATCTTAATTTCTGGTTATGATGGTGGAACGGGTGCTTCGCCTCGTTCTTCGATTCAGCATGCGGGAGCCCCTTGGGAGCTTGGTTTAGCTGAAACAAATCAAACACTTTTACTTAATGACCTCAGAAGTCGAGTGGTCCTCGAAACAGATGGGCAATTGAAGACTGGGCGAGATGTTGCGATTGCTTGCCTTTTGGGTGCTGAGGAATTTGGTTTTGCGACCGCTCCACTAATCACCCTTGGTTGTTTGATGATGCGGGTCTGCCATAAAAATACCTGCCCGGTGGGCATTGCCACTCAGGATCCCCGATTGCGGGCAAAATTTTCGGGCGGGGCAGATGCGGTCGTGCATTTCATGAATTTCGTTGCCGAAGAAATGAGAGAAACGATGGCATCCCTTGGCTTCCGCACGGTTAATGAAATGGTGGGCCGGGTTGATAAGCTTGAATTGAGATGTGCGATTGAACATTGGAAAGCCAAAGGGCTAGATTACAGTGGCATCCTACACCGTCCAGATGTGGGTCCAGATGTGGGCACTTATTGTCAAATGAAACAGGACCATTTACTTGAGCAGTGTTTAGACAACCGAGAAATATTAAAACAAGCTGAACCTGCGATCTTGAATAGAGAGGCGGTGACCATTGATTTGCCTGTAATCAACACGGATCGTGTTGTAGGCACCATTACTGGTGCCGAAATATCGAGAAAATATGGTCCTGATGGTCTTCCTGAAGATACGGTTTCTATCAATTTGAACGGCTCGGCAGGTCAAAGTTTGGGTGCCTTTTGCCCTAAAGGAATGACATTTACGGTCACTGGAGATACCAACGACTACTTGGGTAAAGGTCTTTCTGGAGGTAAAATTATTGTACGCCCGCCAAAGGATTCTCCTTTCGATGCTCATGAAAATATCATTGCCGGAAATGTATGCTTTTATGGTGCAACATCTGGACAGGCATTTGTTTCAGGTGTGGTTGGTGAAAGATTTTGCGTTAGAAATTCAGGCGTTCGTGCCGTGGTCGAAGGCTTAGGTGATCACGGTTGCGAATACATGACCGGAGGTTTGGTTCTTTGCTTGGGTAAAACCGGCAGAAACTTTGGAGCTGGTATGTCTGGAGGTGTCGCCTACATTTACGACGAAGACGGAGATTTCATTTCAAAAAGATTAAATCATGAAATGGTCAAAACTTACCCCTTAGTCGAGTGTGAGGACCATGAGATCTTTAATGTTAAAGAACTGGTGGCAAAGCATTTGAAGCATACTGGTTCGGCAAGGGCGTCGATGTTATTGGATAATTGGAGTTCTTCTGTGCAAAAATTTATCAAGGTTATGCCTGAGGATTATGAACGCGTTTTGATCGCTCTTAAAAAGGCAGAAGAACGGGGTCTGGAAGGAGACGATGCTATTCAGGCTGCTTTTGAAGAAAATGTGGCAGCCGGCCACTAAATTATTGAATTTGACTTATCATGGGAAAACCAACTGGATTTTTAGAACATAGAAGAGAGACGATCGCGGATCGGAAACCTCTCGACCGAATTAAGGACTGGAAAGAAATACACGAGCCTTTCGACGAAGAGAAGATTTGTCAGCAGGGGGCTAGGTGTATGGATTGCGGTACCCCTTACTGCCATACTGGAATGACTCTCAGTAACATGGCCAGTGGATGTCCGATCAACAACTTGATCCCAGAGTGGAATGACTTAGTATATAAAGGAAAGTGGCAAGAAGCTTTAGAGCGCTTGCATAAAACCAATAACTTTCCTGAATTTACAGGTCGAGTTTGTCCAGCACCTTGCGAAGGCTCCTGTGTTCTTGGTGTGATTGAGCCTCCAGTTACGATCAAGAGCATCGAATGTTCGATCATCGACAAGGGGTTTGAGGAGGGTTGGGTTACCCCTAGACCTCCATCCAAGCGGTCAGGAAAGAAAGTGGCTGTAGTTGGTTCGGGTCCCGCTGGTCTTGCAGCTGCGGATCAACTTAACAAAGCCGGCCATCAGGTTACTGTGTACGAGCGTGCGGATCGCATTGGAGGCCTTCTGCTCTATGGAATACCTAACATGAAGTTAGAGAAGGAAGTGGTGCAAAGAAGGGTGGATTTAATGGCTGCTGAAGGAATTGAATTTGTAGTTTCTACCGAGGTGGGTAAAGATATTTCAGCCCAAAAATTGATCGACGAATTTGACTCTGTCATTCTTTGTTGTGGCGCGACTAAGCCTCGTGACTTGCCGGTTGAAGGTAGGGAATTGAAAGGGGTTCATTTCGCAATGGAATTTTTAACAATTAACACCCAAGGCTTGTTGGAACTCAAGGATGTGACATCCTTTGAAACTGCAGCTAAAAACAAAGATGTAGTTGTTATTGGGGGTGGAGATACGGGAACTGATTGCGTAGGTACCTCGGTGAGGCATGGATGTACGAGTGTTACCCAGTTGGAAATTATGCCTAGGCCTCCGGAAGAAAGAGCCCCTGATAACCCATGGCCTGAATGGCCTAAAGTATACAAGTTAGATTATGGCCAGGAGGAGGCCAAGGAGGTATTTGGGCAAGATCCGAGAAAGTATTTAACGATGACAAAAAGATTTCTTGGGGATGAAGAAGGAAATCTTAAGGCATTAGTAATTTGCGATATTGAATGGAAAGAAGAAAACGGTCGGTACTCCCCAGTTGAAGTCCAAGGAAGTGAACGAGAAATTCCTGCACAAGCCGCTTTCTTAGCGATGGGTTTTCTTGGACCTGAAGATACCATAGCCGAGGAACTTGGATTAGCCCGAGATTCACGCTCTAATGTGCAAGCAGAATATGGAAAGTTTGTTACCAATATTGACGGTGTCTTTACGGCTGGTGATATGAGACGTGGTCAATCCTTGGTTGTATGGGCCATCAATGAGGGAAGGGCAGTTGCACGCGAATGTGACCTCTACTTGATGGGCGAAACATCACTTCCTTAAACACTCCTTTTTCATGGATCTCGTATGCTTAGATCTTGAAGGAGTGCTTATTCCTGAAATTTGGATCGCTTTTGCTGAAGCAACAAACATCGAAGAGTTGAAGCGAACCACAAGAGATGAGCCAGATTATGGCAAGCTCATGGATTATCGAATCAGTATCCTCAATCAAAACCATCTGACTTTATCTCAGATCCAAGAGGTCATTGAGACTATGGATCCTTTACCCGGTGCCAAAGCATTTTTAGAAAAGCTTAGACTAACTCACGAATTAGTGATTTTATCGGATACATTCCGGGAGTTTGCACTTCCTTTGATAAAAAAGCTCGGTAACCCAACTCTTTTTTGTCACGAATTAGAAACTTCGTTTTCTGGCCAGATCGAAAAAGTAAAACTCAGACTGCCAGACCACAAAAGAAAATCAGTTCAGTATTTTCAAAAATTAAACTTCCAAGTCACGGCTGCAGGCGACAGTTATAATGATCTTGGTATGCTGTTAACAGCTGACCGTTGCACATTTTATAACCCTCCTCTATCCATTACCGCTGAATACCCCGATATTCATGTAACTACTGATTTTGATTCTCTATATCAATTCATCGACAACTGATTCAGATCTATGATTGAAATTATTGTTGGTACGAATAGGCGGAACAGTGCATCGTCTATTTTAGCAAAATCGCTGTTGAAATATTACATAGACCTTCAAGCCGACGCTCAAATAATGGATCTTGTGGAACTTCCTCCAGAAATTTTTTCGCCCGACTCCTACGAGGATAAACCTGACAAGGTTCTTAAATTCACAGATCGCATTTTAAGCTCCACCGGTCTTGTGATTGTTACCCCTGAGTATAATGGCAGTATGCCTGGTTCTCTGAAGCTTTTTATTGACCATCTTCCTTTTCCTGAGAGTTTTGAGGGTCGTCCTGTTTGTTATGTTGGTCTTGCTGCTGGTCAATTTGGAGCACTTAGACCAGTAGAACACCTCATGCAGGTATTTAGCTACCGAAACGCCTACAACTTCCCAAAGCGAGTATTTATTCCTTTTTCGCATAAGGTGATCGACCCCTCTGTTGGTTTGACTGATCAAGAAACGGCCATTCGATTACAAGAGCAGGCTCAATCTTTTATTCGATTCTGTACGAAACTTAGAAAAGACCAGCTTTAGAGCCCTTCATGCCCAAATCTGATCTTTCTGTAGTTGCCACTCATGCGTGTGGTTGGCCCAATCTCACTCAATTAGAAAACAGAGATTTAATCTGCACTTATTTCAATGTGCCCAGCCATGGACTTTTAGAAGGTGATTTAATTTGTTCTGTGCAAATATCGGGGCAGAAAAAATGGTCCAAGAGATCGATTGTGTCAAAAAAACCAGCTCGTGGGAACCGAATGCATTTGGCCGTTGGCAAGGCTCAAAATAATGATCTTTTGTGTTTCAGTAGTGGCTTCATCCTGGAAAAAAGAAAATTTGTTGGTTTTGCAGGAAAATGGCTTTCTCGATCAACCGATGGGGGGCTTAATTGGACAGAGGAAAAAGACCCAAATGTGCCTCGAAAACTGAGAAATTGTATTCCTTATGGCAGGATCGTATCTGTAGGAGAAAACAAATTAGCTTATTCATGTTATCGCAGCCAGGGTAGGGGAAAACCTTCCGAATCGTGGGTCTGCTTTTCAAATGATGATGGCCGAACATGGGATCAGTTTTACAAACTCGGAAACAATGATTCCAACGAAGTTGCTCTTTGCCCTATATCAGGCTCGAGGATACTCGCCGCAGTCCGAACTCATGTGGACCATCACTTAAAAATCTGTGAGTTTTCCCTCAAAACCAAACGCTGGTATGAAAAAGGTGCGGTCACCTTACCTATGCAACATCCTGCAGATATAATTCATGTGGGGAGAAACTGCTTGCTTTTAACCTATGGGCTCAGAAATCGTGGATTGATGGGGCTTGCAGTTCGGATTAGTCTGAATGAAGGAAAGACATGGCTGCCACCTTGGACGATTCACCAATGTGGGCAAAAGGCAGAGGATCTAGGCTACCCATCTTCCGTATCTTTAGATAAATTCGGCAACATTCTCACTGCATTTTATACGGATTATGAACCAACTTTCGGTCCTCGTGCATCCATGTATCGTGTGTTGGTTAAACGATGGAATATTTTTGAGTGGGTGGGGCTTGAAAGCCAAAAGATTATCGAGGATGGCATGGAATAAAACACTTTCAAATCAAGAGGCATCGACCACCCAAGCGATGCCTCTAACATGAAATCCGAAAAAATAATCTTTAAGACAGGTCAGCCTATAAGTAACAAAAAGTTACTAAACAATAATAAAAACTATCGACTTCTACGATTGGGTGCACGCTGTTCTCTTTTCCAGGATTCAGAAAAAACAGTTCGGAGAGAATGACTTTTTACCGAAGCAGCATGATTTAGAAGAAGACTTTTATATTCCTTAATGATCTCTTGGTGAGAGTCGTTAGAAAAAAGGTTAGTTTCTTCAGTTGGGTCATCATTAAGGTTGTAAAATTCCCATTCATTAAATGGATAGTAATGGATAATCTTAAAATGCCCTTTCCGTAAACCATGGTGTGGAGAGACATGATAGGTTCCAGGGAAGTCATCATTTGTATAATAATGAAAATTATTTTGAGAAGATGCATTTTTAATCTTGGATGAACGGGTAGGCCCCAAAGTGGAATGCGATTCAACCAAGTTTTTGATCAACTGGTATATTTTTTTGCCTGAAATGATTTGCTGACCATCCAGATTTTTTTTCGATGTACCTAACGGATCATACACAATGAGTGGAATTTTTGAGCTAGGTTCATACATCCATTCGCTTCCAAACCAGCCAAATTCTCCACAAAAGTTTCCTTTTTTAGAGGTGTAAATTAAGCGAAAATCTTCTTCGGTCGATGAATTTAGGGTATTTAATAATCTCTCGACATTCTCATCCATGGCAAAAAGACAGCGGAGATAATTTTTAATATATCTTTGAAATTTCCAGACAGCATTCGACTGCTCACTTTTCGATTCTCGAGAAAAAGCTTCATTTTGTGGTTTCCACGATAGCCACCAAGCCGACCTCTGTTCGTCATTCATGGACTTTATGTTTTTGGCGAGTATGGAAGGATTTTGATCGGATGGGTCTGTTTCGGTTGAAGTGCCTAAAAATAAATCGTTCATCAGATCAAGGTCCTGTGCAATATTCATACGCTGATACCTGTTTGCTGGAGTTCGTTGGGTGAAGTCTGAAAAAAAACTGTCAGGAACATCGAACCACTTATCATTATAAAGATTTATCGTCCTTATTGGTGGCATCCAAGGCCTCTTGGTTGCTTGGTAGGAGATGATTATAAAAAAAGGTTTACTCCTTTCGTGGTCTTGCTGAATCCAATGCAGTGCTTGCTCGGTAATCACATCAGTGGTGTGGCCTTCGAAAAGGAAAATGTCCTGATTGTTTATAATTTTTGGATTGAAGAAAATTTCCGGATCTTCCAGTTGAAACGAAGTCTGAAATCCAATTTGCTTGG
>Ga0181566_10002625_pt1 | contig 14788 bp, 12 predicted proteins | sample 101ome_15_FD_133762 | JGI IMG/M metagenome (GOLD analysis project Ga0181566, IMG submission 133762) | Coastal salt marsh microbial communities from the Groves Creek Marsh, Skidaway Island, Georgia - 101402AT metaG (megahit assembly) | ecosystem: Environmental > Aquatic > Marine > Intertidal... | reverse complement strand
TAGGGCCAAATCGAACGGTCTCGGTCTTTTTCATATCCGTTGGTATCGGCATATCGGGCTAAATCAAGCCATCGACGTGCCCAGCGCTCGCCATATTTTGGAGAGTTCAAAAGCTCATCAATGATCTTGTGGTAAGCCTCCTTTGTTGGGTTTGCAGCAAAGGCGTCGGCAACTTCAATACTCGGAGGGATTCCAATGAGATCAAGGTGGAGTCTTCTGATGAGGGTGTATGGATCGGCCTTGTGAGTCACCTCAGAGTGGTAAAGATGATCAATTGGATGAGAGTCTCTAGGAATTGTTGAGCTACGTGGGGCGACAAAGGCCCAATGTGTTTCGTATTGAGCTCCTTGTTTGATCCAGTTTTGAAGAAGCTTTTGTTCCTCTTTTGAGAGTGTTTTGTTGGTCTCGGGAGGAGGCATGACTTCTTCCGGATCATCGGAGGTAATTCTCGCGATGACCTCGAGCCAATCTTGATTGTCGGGCACATCAAGCCTGAGGCCAGCCTTGCGCACCGACTTGCCCGATTCATCCCTAGCTTCATCTGGTCCGTGGCACTTGAAGCAATTTTGCGAGAGGATGGGCCGGATGTCTCGAGAGAAGGCGATCTTGCTGGATTCCTCAGCAACCAAAAATCCTCCGCAGGCCAGGAAGGTGCCTGCGAAGATTGGAAAGCTGAAAAATGAAGCCCGTAGCATCGGTGTTTCCAGTTGGAATACGGTGTGTGTTGTTCTATCCTTTCAACGGGAGAAGTTCGATCGACTTGAATTGAATAGGCGCCGTTTCGGCTTGGATGGAAATATATCCCTTGGTTAGAGGAGTCCCGTCGTTGAGTTGAACTTTGTTGTATGCACAAACCACCTTCCCATCGGCGATGTGTTTGAATTTGTCGCCCCGGACTTCGATTTCGACCGTAACCCATTGATCACCATGAAACGTGGGGCCACCGGTGTTAATCACGTGAGCTTTGGTGAGCTTCCCCTTCCAGTGGAGATGTGTTCCAGGAGTGCAAATGTTTAGAGTGCCGCGCTCCCCTTGACCCAAACCTCCAAGAAGTTGGACTTCAACGGAATCTGGAAAATCCTGATTTTTTCCAATGGTCTTTGGATCTTGGCAGTGGAGCATCAATCCATTGTTTCGATTTGCCCATCCAGGACCTCCTTGAACTTGCTTTCCGATGAAGCGATAAGTGGCGCGGATTTTGTAATGAGAGAAGGGCGTTTTGTAATAGAGGTGTCCAAATTCTCCATTAAACTTCTCCCAATTTGAATAATCGACGCTCAGCAATCCATCCTGAACTTGGAAGGTTTCCTTGTAATTTTGACCAAGATCGGAGCCGGAGAATTTAGGAGTCCAACCCTCAAGGTTTTTCCCGTTAAAAAGGGCGATCCACGGATCCTCTTTTTTCTCCTGTTTGTTCTCTGCTTTCTTTTGTGGCTCTTGGGCTTGCGAGGACAAAGAAAGTGAGAGAATGACAAGGGTAGACGAGGACAAAAGAATCGAGAGAGCGAAAAGGGTAGAAAAGGTCACTTTCATACCGGCAGGGTAGAATGGACCTTTGTTTGATGGAAAGGAGAATCGGGGGGGCGCTTATGGGGAGGACTTTTCTTTTAAAAATGGGTAGAGAATGATCGAGGCGATAATGATGATCGCACCGAGCCAAAACTCGGCATTGAGGCTTTGGTATTCTCTAAAGAAAATGGCCGCAAACAAGATTCCGTAAACAGGTTCTAAATTGCTGGCAAAGTTGATCGTGAAGACTGACAGGTGATGAAGAAGGGCGATGTATTGTGAGTAGGCAACAATCGTGCAAAAAACGGAAAGCAAACCTAACCAGAGCCAATCCGCAAGATTTGGGGTCAGGTCAGATGATGGGGCCGCAAAAAAGATGAACAATGCGCAAAAGAGGGCTGCCCCAGACATCTCGTAAGTTGTGATCACATGGTGGTGATTTTTTTTGACGTAGAAACTATTGAAGATCGAAAAGAGGGCCGCAAGAAAGGCCGAAAAGAGGGCCACAAGGAGTCCTGATCCGAGGTGCGCTTCGGTTTTGAAAATAATCATTACGCCGAGACCGACGATTCCTCCTAATGTCACATCCAAGAGGCGAAGTCTCTTTTTGCGAACGAGGAGAGGTTCGAGGATTGCGGTCCAGAGCGATAGGGTGGCGATGCCAATCATGCATGCCGAAACATTCGCAATTTTCACCGCGAGGAAGAAGGTGGTCCAATGGCCCGCGATGACCAGCCCCGTCAAAAGATAGATCACTGCTTCTTTGTAGGGGATGGCTAAACGCTTTCGTTGCCAGGCGATCATTAACAAGGCGGCGATGCCGGTCCGGTAGAGGACAACCACGGGTGCTGAGAGTTCGATGAGTGATCCCAGGATGGCGGTAAAGCCCCAAAGGATGATGATCGCTTGGAGTTTTAAATGGTGAAGGGCCATGACAAAGACTTCATTAAACAGGATGGGAAAAGACCCCTGTTAGCGGTAGATCTCGCAGAGCTCCTGATGTTTGCAATTTCGGGGAGCCTGAGAAGCTAGAGCTAGGATCCGGCAGCGGTGCCCATTTTGGCGTAGAGCTCAACAACTTGAGCACTCGTCTCAGTAAGATCATGGCTGAAGGTCATGACGCCAGGCTCAAAGAGGAGGATGGTGGAGGATCCTCCAAAGGAAAAATACCCTTTTTCTTCTCCTTTTTTCACTGGTTTTCCCGCTTTGAAGTTTTGGGTGATCGAGCCAACGCAAGTCGCTCCGATTTCCATGCAGATCACTGTTCCAAACTGTTCAGTGACGAGTTCAGTGATCGTTCGTTTATTTTGCCACAGATAGGAAAGGTTTTGACGAAGGGCAATTGGCGAAACTGAGAAAAGAGGTCCGTTAATGCATTTTGTTTCCCCAGGAATGCCATCGCAAGGGAAGTGGAAACGGTGGTAATCAACGGGACAGAGCCGAGAGAGTAAAAGAGAACCATCGCGGTATTTTTCGGCGAGCTCGTGCGAGTTGAGAAGCCTCGGGAGGTTGAAGTTCTGACCTTGTACAAAAACGGAGCTGATCTCACTGGCTTTGTTAAAAGCGAGGTGGCGGCCATCCGCAGGGAGGACAATGGGGGAGGCATCAAGGGGGCGAGATTCAGGATGAAGCTTGCGATAAAAAAAATCGTTAAATGAGGAGAATTGCTCGACCCCTTTCTCAAATTCGTCGGCATCAAGTTGATATTTTTCTAGGAAAGGAAGGATTTTATCGACCGTTTGTGCCCGATCCATCCGCTTCCCATACCATTTTGAAAAAAAAGGGCGTTTTACAAAACTGTGGAGGGCAGTTTTCCCCAGGGGGTTCCCATAGGCCCAACGAAGAAATCCCTCACCGTAGATTTGTTCGGTTTCGATCTTTCCTGTTTCGCGGTTGAGATACTGAATCGGTTCCACAGAGCGGAGCATGGACTGATTTTGAGAATTTGAAATTTGAAATTTTGGGGTGGGAGGTTACGTCTTGTTCAGTCATGCGACACTTCGTCCTTCTTGCGGCTTGCGCCGTGCCTCTCTCAGGCTGCCATGAAAGCAAGCCCGTCGTTGAAGTTACCGAGACCCGTCGGCTAACCTTATACGACCAAGAGCGCTTGGGAAATATCGTGGATCAGCCCCCCTTGGACTGGCGTTTGATTCCTCCAACCCGTTTTCGAAACATTAATTTTGTCTCAGGACCCGATGATTCGGTGGAGATATTTTTGGGGAATAGTTCTGGAACCGCTCTTGAAAATGCCAACCGTTGGCTCAGACAGTTTGGGCTGAACCCTGCCGAATCGGATCAAGACTTCGGGACGATTGAGGTTTTGGGGCGCGAGGCCCTTTTGGTTGAGGCTGAGGGCACCTACAATCCAGGAATGGGTGCTCAGGGTGGCGAGGGATACGGGCTTGTTGGTGCCATTCGTGCGTCTGCATCACAACTAATGACGATCAAAATGGTGGGGCCTGCCGAGGTGGTTGCGGCAAAGAAAAGTGATTTTATCGACTATTGCCAGTCGCTCAAACAAACTGAAGGGGCGATCATTCAGCAAGAAACTCCTCAAACACCGAACAACCCAGAGATTGAATGAACAAAGAGCGTCCTCTCACAACGATTAGTAAGCGGGTGTTTCGAGTCCTTTCAGGATTTGAGCTTGCGTTGATTTGCCTCATTCTTCTGTTCCTTTTGACCTTCTTTAGCACGGTGGAGCAACAATGGATCGGTCTGCACAGTACCATTAAAAAGTACTTTGATCTCGATTCTTTCTTCGTTGTCCCAAGAAACGAGCATGACAAAATTATTTGTTTTCCGCTTCCAGGAGCCTACTGGGTGATGGCGGTTCTCACGCTCAATATGATCCTTGGAGGGATTGTAAGAATGAAGAAGGGTTGGAAGAATGCTGGGGTCTTGGTGAGCCACTTTGCGATTGTTTTTATGATGATCGCTGGTGGAGTTTCTAGTTTATCTAAAGTTGAAGGGATGATGCTTGTGACGGAAGGCGAACGCTCTGATTATGCACAGAAATACCATCGTCCTTCCATCGAAGTTTTTAAATACAATGAACAAGGGGAGCGCCAGGCACCATTGATCATCAAGTCTGAAGACTTAAATCATCTCCGGCCCACTGATGTCTTGAGAGCGAATTTCGCTAATGAGGACTTCCATTTCGAAATCACTGGTTTTTTCAAAGCGACCAATCTTTTTAAAGCTTCAAACGAGCAAAAGGGAAAAGAAGATGGTCCAGTCGTCGACGGTTTCTTTCTAAGAGAAGCAGTGTGGAATGTTGATAACGAACTCGCTAATATGGCGGGGTGTTACGTGTCAGTCCGTGACCAAGAGAATCAAGAAATTGAGAAGTTGATTCTGTGGATGGGTAATTCTTCCCCCGTGTCTTTTAGTCATCAAGGACAACGCTTCGGTGTTGTTTTGACGGCAGAAATATGGCCAATGCCCTTTGAAGTTGAGCTCAATGAATCGGTGGGTGAGTACTATCCGGGGACTCGTAAGGCGAGTACCTTCCAGAGTAGTATTACGAAGGTAACAAGCAATGAACGCACTGATTATGAGATTTACATGAATCACCCCATGAGACACGGCGGATATACTCTCTTTCAATCTCAGTGGAGTGATGCTGGTGAGAGGCCATACTCTGGTTTTGCAATTGTGACCAATCCCTCGGATCAGTGGCCTAAATACTCTCTCTATATTGCAACAGTCGGACTTCTTGGGCATTTCGTCTTTATGCTGATTCGTTTTGCTGGTGGTTCTGCACGCTCCAAAGAAAAACCAAAATCATGAGCCTTTCGTCTTCAGTTTCCCATCGCAAGTTTCGCTTTGGGCTTGTTCTTTTCTTCCTCCTCGGAGAGCTCGCACTCGTGGTTTATGCGATCCGCGGAAGTGTCATTCCGTCAAAGATAAGGGAGGTCGCCAATTATTCACCCTGGTCCAAAGAGGTTGTTGATACTGCTGCCGAAATCCCGGTTCAAGATGGCGGAAGAGTCAAACCGTTTTCGACCTTAGCCCGTTTTAAAATGTTGTCATTTCATGGATCACTCAAAATGAAGATCCAGAATGGAAGTGGCACAAAGATTAAAATTGGCCCAACCGAGTGGCTTCTGGATTGTTTGTTTCGACCCGATACCGCCAATCAACTTCCCGTGTTCCGTGTCGATGACACCGAAGTTTTAAGGCAGTTTGGAATTGAGTCCGTTGAACGGCGCGACCGTTTATCTTACAACGATTTTTTATCGGAAGATGTCAAAGGCAATGGTGCTCGGGAAAAGATTCAAGCAAAGGCGCAGGAGATTCGCCAGAAATCTCAGGAGGAAGAAGACCGTCTGTCGCGATTGACACCGGCTCAGAAAAAGAACGAAGAATACGCAAAAACTGCGGAGGAAAAAGAGCAACAAGAAGAAGAGAAACGAGCAAACAAGGTCATCGTTGAACTCGATCAATTACTCACCGAGTACGAATATCTCACCGGTTTCTTAGATTTTGCGCGGGTGGAATTTGATGCTCCAAAGATCCCAGAATCCGTCCTTGGTAATGATGGACTCGATCCAGAGAGGATGAGTACTTGGGTGGCTCGATTTGATAAACTTCGGCTGATCTTTCAGCTGGGACGTCAAGAGGGGATGACGGCACCGCGAGAGGTCGTCGATCTCATTCCAATTATCGAGAGGCAAGTCAATTTGGCCCGTGGCGGCGTGAAGTGGTTGCCCCCTCGAGATGAAACAAAAGGTGAGTGGTGGTCGATTGGTGGACAGATTATCTCAGTCCTAGAATCGCGAGATTTCGATTGGGCTGCGCTTCAGGAGAAAACAAAAGAAGTCCAAAAACTTCGGGAGAAAAATTCGGAGATTCCGGAGCAATTGAAATCTGTGGCAAGTTGGTTGGATGTTTTGCAAGATATGCGAGCTCTTGAGGATCTGGTCATTGCTTCAAAGAAACCAAATTCAGAAAGGTTTTTAACATCTCTCGACAGTTGGCGTCAGGAGGTCACAACGAGAGCAAAGGAGCGAGGTGAGGGTGAGGCCATTCAAGGAGAGACCTCCTACTATCAAAGAAACTATTTTATGAATGCCCTGGTTCTTTTCCTGATTGCCTTTGTGGTTTCTGCCTTTGGGTGGATCACAACTGAGGGTCGGACAGGAAGGCTTATGAGCAAGGCCACAGTGACGTTTTTTGTTCTCGGATTGCTTTACCTCATCGTTGGGATTTTTCACCGATCTCTCTTGATGGGACGGCCACCTGTCGGAAATCTTTATGACACGATTCCTTTTATTACGGCAGGTGCTGTTTTGGTTTTGGGTATTTCGGAATGGCTCACAAAAAGGCGCTTGCTGCTTTCGTTAGGGTCGGTTCTTGGGGTGGCTGGAATGTTCCTAGCATTTCGTTATGAAGTGGGAGATGCCACGGATCATATGGATCCTTTGGTGGCGGTTTTAAAATCAAATTATTGGTTAGCCACTCATGTGGTAACGATTACCATTGGATATTCTGGCGGTTTGATGGCCTGCCTCATCTCTGCGGTTTATTCTCACATGCGTCTGGCAGGTTTTTGGGAGCAGGATCAAAGCCTTCGAAGGTTTATTACCCGATCAGTCTATGGCGTGACTTGTTTTACTCTCCTGTTTTCACTCGTCGGAACAGTTTTAGGGGGGATTTGGGCTAATGACTCATGGGGGCGTTTCTGGGGTTGGGACCCTAAGGAGAATGGTGCACTTTTGATCGTTCTCTGGTGCTTAATTATTCTGCATGCACGCTTGGCAGGCTGGATTAAAGAATGGGGTCTTCACCTTCTTTCAGTTTTGGGAGGAGCGATCGTTGGTTGGTCATGGTGGCATGTCAATATGCTCGAGGTTGGATTGCATAGCTATGGATTTATCAAGGGAGGAGAGGTGATCTGGCTTTTCTATGGTGCCTGCGGATTTTCCTTTTTAGTTGGTTTCACTGCTTGGTGGATGGAGAAGTATTTTCGCAAAAAGAAGCGCGACGACGATTCATCTGATCTCAATGCACAAACATAGTTTTGAGCCAGCATTGACTCATTTCTTGACCTGCCCGTCTTAAATTTGATCAGGTTGGAGGGATCGTATGAGCTTCATTGGTGTCATTTGTCTTCTTCTGCTCGGCTATTTTTGCTCGTCAAATCGTCAAGCCGTTTCGTGGAAGACCGTAGGAGGGGCTTTTGTGATTCAAGTGTCTCTTGCTTTGTTTGTCTTGGGAACTTCAAGTGGTCGTTGGATTCTTCAATGGATGACTGATCGAGTTCAAGATGTCATCAATGCAGGTCATCAAGGGGTGTTGTTTGTCTTTGGTGAACTCGCTTCTGCACAAGGAGGGCTTGCTTTCGTCTTTGCTTTCCAAGTTTTGCCAACGATCATCTTTTTCTCTTCGCTCATCGCCGTTCTTTATCATCTGAAGGTGATGGAGCTGGTTATTCGAATCATTGGTGGGGGACTTCAGCGCGTTTTGGGAACAAGTCGCGCCGAGTCCTTTTCCGCGGCTGCTAATATTTTTGTTGGCCAAACAGAGGCCCCGCTTGTGATCCGTCCTTATTTAGCAAAGATGACTCAATCTGAGTTGTTTGCGGTGATGGTCGGTGGCTTGGCAAGTATCGCTGGATCTGTGATGGTCGGCTATTCGCAGATGGGTGCAGATTTAGAGCATCTAATTGCAGCTTGTTTTATGGCAGCGCCAGGGGGGCTTTTGTTTGCTAAGTTGCTGGTGCCTGAAACCGAAGAACTAGATGATTCAAAGATTCAAATTGCAGAAGGGGAGCAGGCACCTGTGAATGTCATCGACGCGGCAGCTCTGGGAGCGGCAAGCGGGCTTAAATTAGCACTCAATGTGGGAGCGATGCTACTGGCTTTTGTGGGTCTCATTGCAGTGCTCAACCTTCTTTTGGGGGCTGTTGGGGGATGGTGGGGCGATCCTGCTTTTAGTTTGCAAAAAATCCTTGGGTGGATCTTTGCACCGGTCGCTTGGCTTTTGGGGGTCGGCGCAACTGAAATCCAACAAGCAGGCAGCTTGATTGGTCAGAAGCTCATTTTAAATGAGTTTGTTGCTTTTTCAGATTTCGGTGAAATGAAAGAGTCTTTTTCTCAAAAGACGCGAGGAGTTCTGACCTTTGCTCTATGTGGATTTGCCAATCTTTCTTCGATTGCTATCTTACTTGGTGGTCTTGGTGTGATGGTGCCCTCTAGGAGACCCGAAATTGCGCGGATGGGTTTGAAGGCCGTGTTTGCGGCTACTTTGGCAAACCTGATGAGTGGCGCACTGGCAGGGCTCTTTTTATCCTAAATAGATTTTTTCATCCGATGAGTGGCTGCGTTTTGAGATGTTGACTCTCCGAGGGGGTGATTTTGAATCTAAATGAGACCGCGTGCCTTGTAGTTATTTAAGCGTCGCGCGGTTTCGATGAGCCCGTCGATCATCAGTTGAGTGTAGCTACGCCCGCAAGTGGTATCGACACCGTGGCGGGGATCAAGTTCGCGGAGAGCTGCGAGAGCTTCGTCGTCATGACGGAAGATCTCGACAAAAACTGAATGCAGTTTTCCCGTTCTCGCGCAGGCCGCGAGAAGGCTTGGAACCCATCCATCATCACTTGTAAGGCAACCACGGGTTGTGGGAACAGAACAATGGAATGAGCCAAGTTGGCCAGCTTGAGCGACCTCCTTAATTTGGGCTTCATTTTCTGCCATGCTCGCTCCTGAGTCTCCACAGTGGGCAGCATCAACGAGGATTCTAAAAAAAGTCTTACTGATGCTTTGGTTGAGCCCGTCGATGATCGGTCGAACTTTTTCTAATGAGGTGAAGTTCTGAAACTCTCCCGGACGGAGGAATTCAATATTCCAGTGTTCCACACAGGAATCTGCAAGTTGGGCTTCATGGTAGGCACGAAGATGAAGCTTAATATTCTGAGCGACCCGTTGTTGGAACTCATCATCGTCTTTTGGAGGAGTTCCTTCCATCCAAGTCTCAATAGAAGTGGAGTTGATCTCTTTGATGCCATTTCGTTTGGCTGCGCTGAGATTGACCAAGAGTTGTGCCAAAGCACTTTCTTCGTCATCCGGGTTCATAGGATTCGCACCTCCAACCATCATCACAAGTTGAGGTTCAAGTCCGAGCTCTCGAAGTTTGGTGATGAGAGAATCTGATTCCTCTGGGAGTGTTGTGCCAAAAGCAGAAATCTGAATAGCGTCTATTGGAACTGGGGACTGTTGGCAAAGGTCACGAGCCCCTTCAACCAGAACGAATTCACCTTCTTGATTGCGTGGGAGTCTTCCATTTTGGTCAGGAACGAGAGCTTCTAAAAACCCTAGGTGAGTTCCAAGGATGCCGATCTCAACGCCAGAGATATTTTTGATTGGTTCGAGGCCCATAGTTGATTTTTTCAGAATGAGGGGAAGCTGTGAAGATTAGAATCTGCGCTTTTATTTTTTTCGGTTTGGTAGGCGTTTTCCTTTGATGCGAGCTTGAATGAGATCAGGGCAGCTTCCTTGTTTGCGCAGTTTTTCGCAGGTGGCTTCGATCCTCAGACTTTGGCGGACAGGGTGAAAGCCAAGTCGTCGAGTGACACAATCGTTGAGTAAATCAAGGTGGTTGTCCTCGAATTCAACGACTTTTCCGCAATCGATACAAACAAGATGATTGTGAGTAGGCCGGTCATGAAAATTTGGATCGTAGGTTGTTTGCCCGTCACCCAGATCGATTTCATGGATAAGATCAGCCTCTTCTAAAAGGGAGAGAGTGCGGTAGCCAGTGGCCCGCGACGCTCGGGATCCTGCAGATCGAAGCCGATCAAAAAGGTTTTCAGGAGTGAAGTGTTCATCCGTAGCGAAGATAATTTCGACGATTTCGTCTCGCTGGGGTGTTTGGCGAAGCCCCTTTTTGCGGATAAAATCATTTAATCTTGTGCGAATCATTTCGTCCATTTCCATGAGATTAAGGATTTTAAGTTGAATAATGAACTCTGAAAATCGAGGATTCCGGGGTGAGAGTGGTTTTTGTGGCAATCATCTTTGCTCTAATATCGTGTTCTGATCATGAAATGCTAAAAATCAGGCAGTTTCATCTTCGAAGCGTAGAGGTTTCAAATGGGAATGATTTTATCCGCGGAGAGATGAATAAAAGGCTCTATGGAGCGGTGAGCTTGGATGAACGTGAGGCTCGTAAAGGTCATTACTATGACATTAGCTGGAAAGGGCTCAGTGGGGAGCAACCGGTGACCGTCTTATTTGAATATCGTCAAGAATTGACAGGAGCAGATGAAAAAATGATCAAGCGAATTCTAGCTCCCGCAAAGGACGGCAAAATAGAAATACAGATTCTTGGCGAAAGTTATCATTCACAGGGACGAGTTCTTGCCTGGCAGGTGACTCTTTTAGATGGAAGTGAGCAGGTTGCACAAAAGAAGTCATATCTGTGGGATTAGACGAGAAAATCTGGATCGCTCGCTATCAGCTTAGATCCAAGGGCTTGCTAAACGCGAGGAGTGAGCGGGGAGTTTTTGAGGGGGCTCTGATTCGAAGGGGATCGGGGTTTTCAGCGCTTCATCCTTGGCCGGAATTAGGTGATCCTTCTCTCGATGAATGCCTAGAGGATCTTGCTAATCAAAAAACAGAGATGATCGTGCAGAAGGCGCTCATGTGGCTCTCTGCAGATGCCTGTGCTCGTGAGGAGGGGCGTTCATTGTTTGAGCAGCAACCGCTTGCTCTTAACCATGCCACAATCCCTCAGCTCACTGAACAAAAGCTTTCTCGAGCGGTTGAGAATGGTTTTGGTTTCGTGAAAACAAAAGTAGGTCGACAATTCATCGAAGAATTAGAGTTCATCCAACAACTCTCTCGAAGCTGGCCTGAGCTTCGGTGGAGAATTGATTTTAATGGTTTAGGTCAAGAACTTGAGCTGAGAGAGGCATTATCGAAGTGGTCTGAGCAGGAGCTCAGTCGAATTGATTTTCTTGAAGATCCAATCATGAGACACGCTGAGGACTGGAGCCGGCTTTCATTAGATCTTGGTCTTTGTCTCGCAAGTGATCGATGGGGCAAGAGCTTTTGCGATGATGCAAAGGTGAGAATTCTCAAGCCAGCAGTCGATTTAATCGAACCTGGTCCAGGTCGTCGGGTTGTTACCAGTTACATGGACCATCCCATTGGGCAAAGCTTTGCGGCATGGGAATCCCTCAAAATCGACCAAAGCGAGGTTTTTGGGCTCATGACCCATGAGCTCTTTGAGCCCAGCGATTTTTCCGAATTCCTTGGTTTAGCGAGCCCCGTTTTTACCATCCCAGATGGAACTGGGATTGGTTTTGATGACTGTCTTGAACAACTTGATTGGAAAGTGCTCTAAAGATTATTGGCGGCACCTCAAGGATTTCTTAGCAGGATCGATTGGCTGAATCTTTAGAGCTCTTTGCCATTGATCGAAAGTTCATGAATCGACCAGAAAAGACTGTGCTGTCCAGTTTGAGTAATACGAACAAATTTGGCATCAGTTGGAGGGAAGGTGATTCGGGTAATGGGGTCATTTCCTTTGCCTTGGGCGACGGGTTTGGCCCACCTTTGGCCATCTTGTGAAACCTGAACCTCGTAGCCTCTTGGGTAATCTCGATCTGAACCTTTCGTGTCGAGGGTAATGGTAGTGATCTTTGAAAGCTTAGGGAATTCAACTTGAACCCACATTCCTTTTTTCATCGAAGTTCCAGTCGAATATCGTGATTTAGGGTCTCCATCGACACAGCCATTCAGCTCGCCTGCGTTATTGCTGGCGGTGAGTTTCCATGATTGGCGATTGGCAAGGACGGGAGGCGAGAGCTCTTCGATTTCTTTTTGGGTCCAAGGCTCTTTGCGAGACGCGTGATGATTCCTCAGTGCCGCGACAGTTTGAGGTGTTGTGATTCCATAGTTATTATCAAAGGAATTTCTAATGTAGGTCACAATGTCGGCAATCCATTGATCATTATTTGAAGCCATCGAAACCATCAGTCCCTCGTATTTTTTGCCGTCGATTTCACCAGTGAGTCCATGAAGCAGGGTTCTAATGCTGGAAGCGTCGCCCCCGGCGAGGCGGGGATTGTGAACGAACGATGGTGCCAAAAAATGCCCTTTCTGACCTGGCATGGGAGTGCCTTTTCCATCCGCTCCATGGCAAGAGAAACAGAGTTGTTGGTAAATCTCCTTTCCATGAGTCATCGCTTGAGCGAAGGCTCTATCCTGGAGTTCTCTCGCTCGTTCTTCTGCGCGGTCGGCGAGAATGGAGCCTTTGAGCTTTTGGATTCCTTGGATCGTTTCGTTGTCGCGATGCTTTTGAACAAGCAAATCAACAAGCGATTGGAGCTGAGGCTCTTCTGGGTTGCTAAAGCCAATAGAGTTGATGATTTGAATCGCAAATTCTAGATCATCATCGAGGTGAGGTGAAGATGCTAGGGCATCAATGATTTGTTGGTCGTTTTGAGCAAGGAAGGGTTCGGCGACGCGAACACCATGAGTGCGAAGCACCGATGATTGATCATTCAGAGAAGCCAAAAGAATTTGAGAGCTGATTTTCCCGAGACCCTCAAGTGTCCAGAGAGCATGGAGACGACCTAAATCAGAGCCCTTTGCCAGAATCATTTTTTCGAGTTGGGAAACGACTGTTTCTCGATCCTTTCGAAGAATAATGAGCTTTTGAGCGGTGTCGCGCCACCAACCATTGGGGTGACTCAGGTAAGACACGAGTTCTGAGGTTGATTTTTCTAAGAGGCGAGGTGCAACGTCTGGTTTGTAACTTTCGTGAACGAGTCGATAGATCCGTCCTTTTTGGATATTCTTATCGATTTCCCACCGGTCAATCACCCCTCTTAGGTAGGATTTTGGGCGGGTCCAATTTCCTTGTTGGATAATTCCGCGATGCATATCGATGATCATCATGGCTCCATCAGGAGAAGTTGTGGCCCATAAGGGGCGGAAGTTGATGTCTCGAGTCCGGATAAATTCAGAGTTTGGATAGGCATTTGTCAGGACAGTTTTGCCATTTTTACGCGTCACTTTAGCCCTTCGAATCAAGCGCCCCACTGGTTCAGGAATTAAGAGGTCGCCCTGAAGATCCTCGGGAAGGCGATCGCCCCGATAGATTCCTTGTCCGGCGCATCCGGTGAAATTATTAAGACCTCCGCGCGAATTGACCCTCCTCGGTCCACCTTGCACGTCTGGTACATCGGCAATAGGGAAAACCTCTCTAAAACCCTCCGCTTCCTGCCCGCCTAAGTCGAGGGCTCCGTATGCGATTGGCTGTTGGAAGAAAAAGGCGGGTTTCTCACCTCCAGCTGCGGAGTAGTAGAGGCGACCATGATTATCGCGGCCAAGTCCCCATTGTCCTCCACCACGGGAGATTTTTTGGACTTCGAGTTTACCATCAGTAAAACGATATCGCTTGTTCTCATAAGTGAGGTAAATCCAATTATCGAGATTCCAAATCAATCCTGAGGGCTGATGTTCCATATTGCCGCCACGGGGACCTCCTTCATAGATCTTAATGGTCTCATCGGCGACTCCGTCATTGTCAGTATCCCGGTAGGTCCATAGATCGAGAGTATTGGTTACGCCGACCATAATCCTGTCATCGAGAGGAAGAACCATTCTCGGAAGAAGGAGGTTATCAATAAAGATGGAGTGTTTGTCGTAGATTCCGTCTCCGTTAGAATCCTCATGGCGAGAGATGCGTGATCTTGGCTCTTGCTCGCCTGTGGCATCGGCATCTTGCATGTAGGTGAGCATTTCGACGACGTAGAGAGCGCCATTTCCGTCCCAAGCCATGGCCACGGGCTCATTGATGTGAGGATCACTCAGGACGAGCTCTAGGCTGTAGCCATCTTGGAGTTGGATTGATTTTTGGGCTTCTTGCTTTGTTAAAAATCCCTTTTGGTAGATTTTACTTCCGGGCTCAGCAAGAGTAGAGAGGGTGGTGAGGAGGTAGATCAGGCGTTTCATGAATGGGAAGTGTTTAAGACAGGTTTCTCAGAGTTAATGGCTCTGAAATAGAAAGGACCTCTTATTTAAGAAGCTAAGACCTGAGGGTAAGAAAAAATAATCAATCGTCTAGAAGAGAAATGACGATTGATTAAAATGAGTGGCCACCATGACGTTCCGGTAAACTTCGGCGCGCGAAAGTAAGACTCCTTGAGGAGTCCTAGAAAAAGGCGCACAAAAGTCTCGATGGGGGGTGCCCAAGAGCGAGAGCACTAGATAAACTCTTGATAGGTCGGGGTAATGACAAGCTCAGGGACCACAACATGTTTTGG
>Ga0181566_10002621_pt1 | contig 14794 bp, 9 predicted proteins | sample 101ome_15_FD_133762 | JGI IMG/M metagenome (GOLD analysis project Ga0181566, IMG submission 133762) | Coastal salt marsh microbial communities from the Groves Creek Marsh, Skidaway Island, Georgia - 101402AT metaG (megahit assembly) | ecosystem: Environmental > Aquatic > Marine > Intertidal zone... | reverse complement strand
CCTTGATACGTTTACCATTGATGGCAATGAAGTTTCTGCAGAAAAAACAAAAAAAGAGCTCGAATCTCTTCAAAAATCAATTGATGAAGTAGAAGTTAAAAAATTCCGCTTCATTATGGTAGAGCTCTTAGATGCTTTAAAAAACAAAAACAACAATGTTTTTGAAAAGTATAAACTTTTAGAAAAAATCAAATTAGAAAACAATATCAACGAAGAGGTAAGTTCACTTTTAAAACAGATGATCACTAAAGAGATGGGAACAACAAAAACTGTCATCTCTACAACAAAAGAATCCTTTTTAGATCTACTTCAAAATCTGTGGGATATTATCAATAAACCTTTACTTGTATATCAAGAAAAAGAGATCTCACTGCTCTCTTTCATTAAGGTTGGATTGATTCTATTTATTGGTCTTTTTATTGCATGGTTTTACAAAAATAAACTCATAAAATCTGAAAATATTTTCCAAAACTTATCTATAAGTAATAGAACGATTATAGGTAATTTAGGGTACTACTTTATTTTTGTCATAACTTTATTTACTGCTTTAGAGAGTGTGGGACTCGACCTTAGCTCCTTTGCAATGATAGCCGGTGCCCTCTCAGTTGGTATAGGTTTTGGTTTGCAAAACATTGTCTCAAACTTTATCTCAGGCATCATCTTAATGTTTGAAAAATCTATACGAATTGGAGATATTATAGAGATAGATGCAACCCTTCAAGGGACAATCTCTAAAATCAATATGCGTTCAACGATTCTGACAACCTATGACAACATAGATGTTATCATTCCAAACTCTGCTTTTATTGAAAACAATGTGATCAACTACACGTATGGAGATCTTACAAGACGACTTCACATCCCTTTTGGTGTTGCTTATGGAACGGAAACTCAAACAGTCAAAGATGTAGTGTTAGAAGCCCTAGACAAAAGTCCTATAAAGTATATTAGAAATTTAAAAGATAAAAAACCCGATATTTGGATGAAACAGATGGGTGCTAGTAGTGTTGATTATGAGCTACTTGTTTGGATTGATGCTACACTCGATCCTAAAGATAGACCTCGTCAAAAAGATTTCTTAGAACTCATCTACAACGTCCTTAACCAGCATCAGATTCAAATTCCATTCCCTCAACTTGATGTTCACCTCCACTCAATGAAAAAATCATAAATTTTCCTTCTGAGCTCTTTGCAAAAATTAGAGCCTTATTTTTAAAATAATAAGGCTCTAAAATGGGCTAAATAGGTGTATAATGCTTTAAAGAAATAAATTGTTATTAGATGAGGAAACAATGACAAATAAAGAGCTTATAACTGCATATTACAAAATGTGGAACGATCAAGATTTTGAAAATGCAAACACAATCTTAGCTGATGATGTAAAATTTAGAGGATCACTCGATATTACTGCAAATGGGATAGAAGGGTTTAAAGAGTATGCCCAACTTATTACAACAGCGATACCTAATCTATACCACGCGATTGAGATGTCTGTCTATGACACAAATACAGTTGCGATATATGTTACATATACAGGAACACATTTAGGGGAGCTTTTTGATTACAAACCGACTGGAAAAAGAATTTGTTACTCTGGAGCTTCATTTTTTCAAATTAGAAACTCAAAAATACAAAGCATAAATGTACTCGGAGATCTTAATTCTCTTCATAAACAATTAGGTGAATAAAATGTATACAAAAAAAATCGTTGGACGTAAAGAACTGATTTCAATTATAGATCTAGAACTTGAAAACCTTGATGCTAAAGTTGATACTGGTGCTGATTCAAATGCTTTGCATTGTGATGACATCTACATAGATGGTGAAGAGTTTGTACACTTCACGCTTTTAGATGAAGTACACGAAGCATATCATGGGAAAAAGATGATTATGCCACTCCATCAAATAAGGCATGTTAGAAGTTCCAATGGAACACTACAAGAGAGACCTTCTATAAAAGTAAACGTTGAATTTTTAGGTGAAAAATACGAAACGGTTATAACTCTTACAAATAGAGCTGATATGAAATACCCTATGCTGATTGGTCGCAAATTTTTAGATGGAAAATTTTTAGTAGATGTTTCACAAGAGTATATCAGTAAAGGAGAAAACTAATGAGAGTATATATATTATCCAGAAATTCTGGACTCTACTCTACAAAAAGGCTTATTGAGGCTGGAGAAGCAAGAGGTTGGGAAATACGAGTTATTGATTATCTTAAATGTTCCATAGAGATTATGAAAGGTGAGCTTCATGTGAATTACTTAGGCAAACAACTCCCTATTCCAGACGCAATTATTCCAAGAATTGGAGCAAGTAGAACATTTTATGGTACTGCGATGGTACGTCACTTTGAGATGATGGATGTTTTTAGTACCTCAGGTAACTTAGCTATCGCTAGAAGTAGAGATAAGTTAAGAAGTCTACAAGTTCTTTCAAAACATAATGTAGATATGCCTAAAACTGTATTTGCTTCAAATAAATCATCTGCTAAAGATGTTATTGCACTTAGTGGTGGTGCCCCATTAGTTTTAAAAATACTTGAAGGGACACAAGGTGTTGGTGTAGTTTTAGTCGATACTGAAAAAGCTGCAAAATCGGTTCTTGATGCATTCTATGGAATGGATGTAAACTTACTTGTTCAAGAGTTTATTGAAGAAGCTGGTGGTGCAGACATTCGTGCTTTTGTAGTGGATGGAGAAGTTGTTGGTGCGATGAAACGCCAAGGTGCAGCTGGAGACTTTAGATCTAACCTTCACCAAGGAGGAAGTGCAACAGCACATAAACTAAACAGAAAAGAAAAAGCTACTGCCCTTGCTGCTGCAAAAGCTATGGGCTTAGGTGTGTGTGGTGTAGATATGATTCCTTCACAGAGAGGACCACTTGTTATGGAGGTTAACTCATCGCCTGGTTTAGAGGGGATTGAAAAATCTACTCAGCTTGATATAGCTGGAAAGATTATGGACTATATAGAAAAAAATGCAAAAGCACTCACTCCTGTTACGAAAAAAAGAAAGATCAAAAGGGATAATATAGGAGCTTAAATGCCAAATAAACCTTTAGTTTTAGCAGGTACAGAGATCCCTAAAGGATCAGACACAACTGTAACTATAGAACTTCCAAAACTTTACAACACTCCGACAACACTTCCTGTAAGAGTGATTCGAGGTAAAAGAAATGGACCTGTTGTTTTTGTAAGTGCTGCTATTCATGGTGATGAGCTTAACGGTATAGAAATAATTAGAAGACTTCGAAAACTGAGTCTGCTTAAAAAGCTCAAAGGCACTCTTATTTTAGTTCCAATTGTAAATGTATATGGGATTATGAATCTCTCAAGATACCTTCCAGATAGAAGAGACCTTAACAGGAGCTTTCCTGGAAGTCATAAAGGTTCTCTCGCTGCTAGAGTTGCAAAAACTTTTTTTGATGAAATTGTCTCAAAATGTGATCTAGGGATAGACTTACATACCGCTTCAGTTCATAAATCTAATCTGCCTCAAGTAAGAACTAATATCGAAAATGAATACACATTTGCACTAGCAAAAGCGTTTGAAGCACCTGTTATTTTACATTCTGAACTTCGTGATGGCTCACTTCGCTCAGTTGCTCAAGAAAAAAATGTCCCCATTTTGCTCTACGAAGCTGGTGAAGCATTACGTTTTGATGAAAAAAGTATTCGTATCGGAGTTAAAGGGATTATAAATGTTTTAAGAGCAAACGATATGCTCCCAAAAGTTATACGAAAAAGTAAAATAAAGATTCCAATAGTGACAAAAATGAGTAGATGGATTAGAGCAACTGAAAGTGGGATGATTCGTACCATAAAAGCTCTTGGTGAAACAGTGAAAGAAAATGAACTTATAGCGTATATTGATGATCCATTAGAGGATGTAAGCTTTGAAATTTTTTCACCATTTGATGGAATTATCATTGGAAAATCGGAGATTCCACTCATCCAAGAAGGGGATGCTGTTTTTCATATAGCTCAATTTAAAAACTTAGATATTGCAGATAAAAAAATCGAATTTTTTGCAGAAGATGTGATTGAGGAGAGTGAGTTTCATGAACTACGAGATGAAGAGATAATCGAATAATTTTTAGAGCTTGTTTTTCACAAGCTCAAAAAATGCATTACTAGCGAGTTCATTCTCAACCAAAATATTCTCTATGCCAAGATCTTTTATAGATTCTTTTTCGTCATTACTGTGTACTTTTACAATGATTTTTTCATTTGGAACCAATTTTTGAATTGTATGACATAAATGATACAACTTATGTGCATTGTTAATAGCGATAATCACACTCTTTGCATCTTGTATATTTACATGAGAAAGCACCTCTTTTTTCACAGCATTTCCAAAAATAACTGGTTCATTCTCTTTGTATGCTTTATGAAAATTATCTATGTTACTTTCAATCGCTACATAGAGTTCAGAGTTTTTCTTAAATATCTCAGCGATACTTCTTCCAAATTCACCAAACCCTATAATGATTGTATGATCTTCTAAGAGTGCAGAATCCACAGCAAGTTCTACATTATCATCTCTGTTTGCAAGCTTATCTGCAACTGGAGTCAGATTTTTAAGTATGAAAGGTGTGAGGATCATTGAGATAACTATAGTGACTATCATCACTTGACCATAAGGTGGTCCTATCAAAGAGTTTGTTCTCGCTAACTCAAGTAAAGCTAAAGAGAATTCACCCACTTGAACAAGACTCATCGCTGTCTTTATACTCACTCTTCTGTTGTCATTTCTTTTCACTATAAAAAAGATAATAGTAAATTTTAAAAGCATTACCGATAAAAGTAAAATTGCGATGATATGAAGATACTCAAAAATAAGGCTAAAGTCTATCTGCATCCCAACGGTTACAAAAAATATTCCAAGAAGAATATCTCTAAAGGGAACTAGTTCAGCCTCTGCTTGATGCTTGTACTTTGTTTCAGCGATAAGCATCCCTGCGATAAATGCTCCTAAAGAATAGGAAAACCCTAAGATATGAGCCAAATAAGATGCTCCAATAGCTAAAAAAAGAATTGTTCCTATAAAGAGCTCATCAGAGCGTGTTTTTGTGATTTGCGTAAAAAAAGGCTCAAGCAAAAAACGACCAAAAATCCACAAAAATCCAAGTAGTAAAAATCCCCCGATGAACATATTAAGTAAAATAGTTTGAATATTTTGCGTATCGTTACTCATCAAACCTATAATCAAAAGTATAGGGATAACAGCGATATCTTGCATAATCAAAATTCCCAGACTTCGTTGTCCGTAGCGTCTGTTTATTTCACCTGTTTCATTAAAGGTTTTTAACACAATCGCGGTTGAGGATAAAGAGATTGCTAAAGCGATAATAAAAGATGTCTGGTTCTCTATACCAAGAAGAAAGTAACTTATACCATAAACTACAAGAGTCGTTATAATAATTTGAAGTGAACCTGTCACAAACACTTCATTTTTCATCTTTTTTAGGTGTTCTATGGAAAACTCAAGTCCTATAGTAAACATCAAAAACACAACACCAAACTCTGCAATCTCTTTGAGATCATGGTTATGGATCACATCATCATGCAAACCAAAACTATATGTTATGACGGTTCCAGTAAAAATGTACCCTATAATAGTTGGGAGATCAAATCGCTTTAAAAAAATATTGGCCATTAAAGAGATGAATATTGCTGAAACAATAATTGAAAGTAACATACGCATCTCCTAGAATTAATCTCTAATTTTAGATTATATCAAAAGTGCTTCCATTTAGAAAAAGTAAAATATTAAAGAATTATAAATGTAAAAGGAACTAAGAATCAAAAATACATTTTTGTGATAATATTGTTACAAATTATAGAAATGTGAGATTAGTATTGAAAATAATCATTTTAGATGACTCTAGAATTATTAGACGAATCATAGAAGTTCACCTCGATGAGCTTGATGTCCATCAAGATGAAGTTGAATGTTTTGATGATTCTAATGAAGCCCTGATATATATTAAAGAAAATGATGCCGACATCGTTTTTTGTGATGAAGCGATGCCAAATATTTCCGATGATGGCTTTATCAAACAACTCTTTCAATTTCGACCTGATCTTCAAAAAAGTTTTTTTCTAATATCTTCAAATGATGACAAAAACACTTTACAAGAATTTAAAGACCTTGGGATCCAACGTTTTTTGAAAAAACCTATAGATGAAAAAAACTTCAACCATTTTATAAAAAAAGAGATTGAACAAATTCGTCTTAAAGCAAAAAATTCGCTTATAACCTTAAAACATCAAAAAGAGATGATTGACAAACATATTATCATCTCGCAAACTGACCTCTATGGAAGAATTACCTATGTCTCAAAAGCATTTAGTCAAATTTCTGGTTACTCAAAAAGTGAACTTATTGGTTGTCCACACTCAATTGTTCGCCATCCAGAGATGCCAAGTGAAACTTTTGAAGATGTTTGGAAAACAATCAAATCAGGAAAAGAATGGAGCGGTGAAATCAAAAATCTCCGAAAAGATGGAACATTTTATTGGGTTCACTCAACAATCAATCCTATATATGATGAAAATAAAAACAAAATTGGCTACACAAGTGTTCGAGTCGATATCACCGACAAAAAGAAAATTGAGGAGTTAACAAGAATCGATTATCTTACTGGTGCATACAACCGTAGAGCATTCAATGATCTTTTTGATCAAAGTCTCAAATCTGCTATCCGAGTGAAAAAAGTATTTTGCTTTATACTCTTAGATATTGATTACTTTAAGAAATATAACGACTTTTATGGACATCCTAATGGCGATATTGTTCTTAAAGCTGTGACTCAATGTCTTATGAAAAATTTGAATAGATCAACAGATTTTTGTTTTAGACTTGGCGGTGAAGAGTTTGGAATCATTTTTCAAGCTGATTCACACAAAGAAGCAGTCGCCTATACTGAACAGATGCGTTCAGCTATAGAAGCTCTAAAGATTGAACATAAAAAAAGCAATGCAAGTGAGTATGTTACCGCATCATTTGGAATGGTATGTATAGATGAACTCAAAGAAAACACTTCACAAAGCTTGATCTATAATCAAGCAGATAATCTTTTGTATGACTCAAAAAACAGTGGAAGAAATCGAATCAAAATGAAAATACTGTAAAAAATACTCTAAATCGCTTTTGGCATTTGTATTGTAAATTTTGCACCGTTTTTTGTATTTTTAACAGCTATATTCCCCTGCATACTTTCTCTGAGAATTTTTTGAGTCATATATAAGCTAAGCCCGACTCCACGATCTTTATGCTTTGAAGTAAAGTACGGTTCAAAAACTCTATGAAGCATATCCTCAGGAATTCCCCCTCCATTATCTTCTACATTGAGAAATATATTTTCACCATCTACTTCCAGTTCAATTTTTATCCATCTCTCATGATCAAGCGTTTGCATAAGTTGTTCTTTTGAATTTGTTATTAAACTTAAAATTACTTGCTTTAGATCCAAAGGTTTAACTCTAACATACACAGGAGGAGCAGTTTGTGTATTGTCACTTATTTTTATGTTTGACTCTAGTAAACTTGGCTTCATAAATTGCAAAATATTCTCAATGAGTTCTTGTAATTGAATTTTCTCAACCTCACTACCCTCTCGCACAAAGCTACTAAAATTATTCAAAGTTTCATTTAAATAGTTAATATTTTTATGAATATTTTGAATGTTTTTATCCAGCATTGCATCATCTAGAACTCCAAGTTCTTTTTGAACCTCCATATTAGTTATACATGACTTTACAGTTGCCAGTGGCTGACGCCAGTGATGAGAAACATTTTTTACAAGTTCATCCATACTTACAGCTTTTTCTTGTTCAAAAAGCTTAAGATCTTTTTCCCTTAACTCATCAACCTGCTCATCTACTTGCTTTTGAAGACCTCTATTTATTTTATCAATTTCCCATGCATGATTTATTTGTTGAAAAAAATATCTTCCCATAGATATAACAATGATAAACAACAAGACTCCAATAGCAATCCATAAATATTTATTGTAACTTGTTACACTATATGAGGTCAGTTGATATTTTTCCAAAATCTTTTTATTGAGAGCTACACTATCCCAAGAAACTATAGTTTTATTGAGTATATGAAGTAATTTAGGGTGCTTGTTTGAAACTCCTATACTTGCAGAATTTAAAACTTCAGGTACGGCTTCATTCACTTTAATTTTTGTAAAACCATATTTTTGTACAACTCTATCCGCTTTGTTTTGAAGTATCACAAATGCAGTATTTGTATCATTTTGTATAGTTTTAATAACTTCTTCGATGTCAAAAACAACCTCAACTTGTAACCATGGATATTGTTTTTGCAAATGACGTTTATCTTCCTCCAACATTGTATAAAAAACTTTCTCTTTGGATCTTTTTGATGCTAAATATATAGGAGGCGTTGTTACCCCTGTTATAAGTTTATAACTATCTGTTGCAAATGTTTCTGAAGGGATTATGGACTCTTTAAATCGTTTTGAATCTGTGTACATTATAGAAACAAGATCACATTCACCATTCATTACTTTTTCATTTAAATCAAAATATGATCTAACCTCAACAGCTTTATAACGTAAAGAAATTCTTTTTTCTAACTCTTGAAAATATTCCCCTGCCATACCGATAAGTTTTCCATCAGCATACCCATCATAAGGATAAAAGCCATATTGTGTACACACATTAAAGAGATTCTCTTTGAGGTATTGCTTCTCTTGATTAGTTAATGAAAATTCTTTCTCTTTTTTATTTTCCATCGCATGTACACTAAGATTGAAAACGATGAAAATAAAAAATATAAAAAACTTTCTCATATCGATTTACACTCCAAAATAATGTTCCACCCTATTTTTCCCAGATCGTTTTGCTTCATATAAAAGTGCATCGCCATTTTTATAAATCTCATCTACATCTTTCATATCAACAGCTTCTTGACAAATAAGCCCCATAGATACTGTTACATATTTGCTTGCACTATTTCCAGAATGTTCAATGCCAAGCTCTTCTATTCTTCTTCGAATACTCTCTGTAAACATGAGCGCATTTTCTTTACTATCTGATTTAAACACAACACCAAACTCTTCACCACCTAAGCGAAAACAGTAATCATCAGCTCGGTGAAGAGATTTATAAATACAAGAAGCGACTTGAATTAAAACTTCGTCCCCCTTTTGATGTCCATAGGTATCATTGTATTGTTTAAAATGATCTATATCCATAATCACAAAAGAGACAAGATTGTTTTCCCTTTTTGCAGAATTAATTATCTTTGGAAACAAAGAATCAAAATGTCTTCTGTTGTATATCTGTGTCAACCCATCAGTGATAGAAATTTTCTCGATATGCTTTTTATCTGTGATATCTTTACGAATAGCAGTGTAGCCTATCTTCTTGCCATAAAAATCATAATTTGGATATATAGTTGCTTCCACCCAGTAAAAACCACCATCTTTTGCTCTATTTTTGATTTCACCATGCCACACTTTATCATTTGTGATTGTGTTCCACATTTCATGATAGGTACTTAAAGGGGTTTCTTGATGTCTCACTATATTATGATCATTTCCTACAAGTTCTTTTTTTGAAAACCCACTGATCTTACTAAATGCTTCTGAAACATAGGTAATAATCCCGTGAAGATCAGTTGAAGAGGTAATGATATTTTGATCAATCAAATTCATAAAATCTTTAACTTGCTTCTCTTTTTCCTTGATATATGATACATCTTCAGCAATCACTAAAAAGCCATTTACCTTTGCATTTGAATCACTCAGCTTTGTTATGTTGAGTTTTACAAGTTTCTCTCTACCTTCTTTATCTACAAAAATCCATTCATCATCATTTTTGATCAATGTTTTTGTTTTTGCAACCAATGTCTCAAAACCAACAGCGATATCTCGTCCCAACTCTTCACTAAACTCTTGAGCCCTCTCTTTGAGTTGCGACTTTTTATGAAATATCTCTAGACTCTCTTTTTGAATCACTTCATCAGCTTTATAGCCTAAAAAATACTGAGCTTTTTGATTGAAAAGTGTAATAATTCCATTAAGATCAGTCGTTAAAATCATATGAGATTCATTATTTAAAATCGACTCAATAAACGTATGACTCTCTTGAATTTCCAGATAAGACTCTGCAAGTTCTTCTTGTAAAGCACTTGGCTGTTTTGCAAGTATTGAAGCTACTATAAGACTCAAAAGAAAACTGACCACAAATGCAAGAACTCCAGCCTCAAACTCATTGCGCTTATTTTCTAAGAGATGTTCCTCTTTTGGTTTAAGTATCAAAACTGGCATATCGCTATTTTTGATAACACTTGAGAGTTGGTAGGTATAGATGAAATCATCATCCAAACCTTTGGGAAAATCTATAGAAAAGTCACGTTGCAGATCTTTATATTTATGTAAAGAATATCTGCTATCAGGATGAACTAAAAAGTTTTTATCTTTATCTATAACATAGTGAACAAAATTACTTGAAGAGGATAAACTATTTAAAAGCTGATGTACATCCAAATTCAGAATCACTATACCTCTAAACTTCCCCTCTAGATGAACAGGAGTTGCTATTCTTATAGTTTCCCTGTAAGGTATCTCAACTTCACCATTCTCTTTATTGAGATCAATTCTAGAGTACCATAATTGCTGCTGAGCTTTCTTTGAAGCTTCCTTAAAGTAGTATCTTTGTTTTTTGTTTTGTAAACTATCTTCTGCAACAATATACCCTGCCTCATCTCTTGTACGATCAACTCTTACTCTTTCAAATCCATCTTGATCAATAAAGCGTGCTTGAATAGTCTTGTCATTAGAGTTTAAAGCCCAAAGAAAGATCAACTCCAAATCTTTTTTAGAACTTCTGTTTTTATCTAAAATATAGGTATGAAGTTCCTTAGAGTTTGCAAGGTTTAGAACTGTTGAACCAAGATTATAAAAAAATGGTTTAAGATAGGTGTCTACTTTTACTTTAGAGATTTCATCCGCTTCTTTTTGTAGTGAGCTTTTTTGAGATGAGTGATGTATATAATAACTGATTCCAGCACTCACTATAGAGATAAGTAAACCAAAGAGTATGAAGAAAAAAACAAACTGTTTATAAAAATTTTTTTGCTTCATAGAGTTCCACTTTCCTATTTCAATGTCTACACATTATAGCAAATTAAAACTCATATGTTTTGAGCAATCAAACTCAAAAGTGGATTTTTTTCGACAGGTTTGACAAAATAATGTCCACCAAACTCCTTATAATGTTCTAGGTAACTCTCTTCATTATGTCCTGTGATAAAAACAATTAAAGTCTCTTTACTCATAGCTTTCATTTTTTTTGCCAACTCAATACCGTTCATTCCTGGCATTGTTACATCTGTAAGTAAGACATCTGGTTTTGTTTTTTCACAAATTTTCAATGCCTGTTCACCACTTGTTGCTATATGCAAGTTCTTAAAATAACGTTGTAACAACTGACCTAAAAAATCTATATTTGCCGGAACATCATCAACCACTAAAACACTCTTTTGCGACAATAGATCTTTTTGTTCTTGTGTAATTTTCACCCTTTTCCTTTACTCTTGAATAGCTAAGTCCAAAATAATTTTGAACTCTGCACCATCTTTAAAATTTCTAAAACTGAGAATTCCACCCATGTTTTTTTCCACGATATTTTTACTCATAAAAAGACCAAGACCTGTTCCTTGAGCTTTAAACTTCGTGGTGAAATATGGGTCAAAAACCTTATCTGCAATAGATTGATCTATACCACCTGCATTATCAAAAAATGAAATTTCAACTTGATTTGTTCCATTATTTTTTGTAACATTGATTTCAATTGTACCATTCTGTATATTGTTTTGTATTATTGCATCTTTAGAATTATTGATTAGGTTTATAAAAACCTGCTTAAGTTCGTTTTCATATCCATAAAGCAAAATCTCTTCATCATTAAATGATGAAGACAAATGGATATTGTTTGTGTCTAAACTCGCCTGCATAAGTCCATCAATTGAACGTAGAGATGTAACTAAATTGAATGTTTTTTTCTTTTTATTTGGAAGAAAGAAGTTTCTAAAATCATCTATTGTTTGAGACATATACTTTAAGATTTCAGATGTATTTTGATCATACACCTCAATTTTTCCTTGATCTAGCTCATTATTTTCATACTGATCCACTATAATCTCTTTTTGTAAAGAAAGGGAGTTGATTGGCTGTCTCCATTGATGCGCAATATTTCCAATCATTTCACCCATTATGGCCATCTTTGATTGTTGAAAGATGATGTTTTCTTGACGAATATACTCAGTTCTATCTATAAAACTCAAAACAATAGCTCTGTTTTTATCATTTTTATTGATACTCATATCTACGTTTTTAATGGTAAAGTAGTAATTCTTATTTCCAAAATCGATGTTATACCCTATATCTGCATGTTCATGTAAACAACGTTTAATATCATCTAAGATATTTGGAAGTTCAACATTTGAACTCATCAACACAGAGGTAAAGTTTGTATCGACTGTTTTTGACATGTCAAAAAATTGGTTGATCCCATCTGTAAACTTAATGATATTGAGATTCGTATCAAGAATCATTACGTAGGTATTGAGATTTCCTAAAACACTGTTAAATGCTTTGTTGGAGTACTCTAACTCTATGTTTGAGTATGTAAGTTCATCATTTACTGTTTGAAGTTCCTCATTTGTACTTTGAAGTTCCTCGTTTGAGGTCTCAAGTTCCTCATTTGTACTTTGAAGTTCTTCATTCGTACTTTGTAACTCCTCATTTGTACTTTGAAGCTCTTCGTTAGATGTTTCAAGCTCCTCAATAGTAATTTGAAGTCTCTCTTTAAGTGTGAGGAGTTCATCTTCTAAAGCCCCCATTTGGGAGTCATTGTATTCTACAGGGTCAAATCGTTCTGCATTTATACTTGTTTGAGTATCTACGCTCTTATCAAATGAAATAAAGTATGTTTGATCCCCTAGTTTGTTTTTCTCAAGAGGAAAAACATTGATCACTACATACTCTTTTGGCTCTGAAACAGGAGTGACTCGTATTTTTTTTGAAGATACAAAACGTCTATGTTTTCTTGACTCATTAAGAGTTGCGCGAAGATCTAGTCGCAAATACTCTACAACAACACGAAAAATGTCATTTGTATGGATCCCTGTAGGGTGATTGATAAAATCTTTAGAATCTCCTTTGTAGAAAAGGATATTGTTGCTTTGATCAACAACTATCCCATGCCCTCCGTAAATATTGCTCACAGCTTTATTGATGGAGAAATCTACATCAATAACTTTCATACTCTCTTGATCTTTTCGAACAGCATACGAATAATTACTTTTCTTAACGTACGTCAGAACATCAAGATCTATTTGGGCAAGGTCATTAGATTTTTTATATATCTTATATTTAGCATCAAGAACGGAAAACAATGAAGTGAGTGTTCCAACAGTTTCACTTTTTCCCAAGAATAAAATACTCTCAAACTTGAGCGCATAGTAAAAGATACTAAGTATTCGTTTTTGAAGTTCATTGTTAAAATAGATCAAAAGGTTTCTACAACTTAAAAGATCTATATTTAAAAAAGGTGGATCTTTAATGATGTCATGTTTTGAGAAAACAATCATATCTCGAATAGTTTTATTAGGCTTATATACACCATTTTCAAAATCAAAATATTTTTCGATGTAGCTCTCAGAAACTCCTTCTAACTGATCATGCGTAAAATATCTCCCACGTGATTCTCGAATAACTTTCTCACTTACATCTGTTGCAAAAATCGTTACTTTTTTTGAGATGTTATTTTTCTCCATAAGATCATGAACAAGCATTGCCATTGTGTATGCTTCTTCACCCGTCGCACATGCTGTAACCCAGATTCTCAGAACATTATCTAGTTTTTTTGTTAGGAGTGTCTCCAGATGAGTGTTGAGCTCCAAAAATGCTTCTTTATCTCTAAAAAATGAAGTCACGATAATTAAAAGTTCATCTTTGAGTTTATCAACTTCTGTGTCATTTTTTAAAAGCATATCAAGATAATCATCAACACCTTTTGCTCTCATCTCACTCATACGCTTTTTAATTCTTCTTGTGATCGTTGCATCTTTATACGAGCTAAAATCTATGTTTGTTTTTGTATTTAAAATATCAAAGATTTTCTCAATTGAATCTTGAATTGCAAAGTGCTTATCAAAGTAGTGTCTATCTTCTAAAACATACTCAATCCCCTCAGCTAAAAGCTCTGGAGGTAAAGAAGCTATAACTTTCCCTGTGTCAATAGCAGCTTTTGGCATCGAGTAGTATTTTGCACCTTCATCTTCAGTAAGTGTTATTCCACCATGAAGAGCAATCTCACTAATACCTATAGCACCATCACTCCCAGTTCCACTGAGGATAATCCCCATAGCCTTCTCTTTTTTCTCCTGAGCTAAAGAGGTGAAAAATTTATTGATAGATGGCTTAGGAAACTGTTTTGAACTTGGGACGGTAAGGTGAAAAGTTCCATCAGTAACTGTTACATCTTTATTTGGAGGACAAAAATATATATGGTTTGCTTTGATCTTTTCACCATCATTGATTGGGATCACTTTAAAAGATGAAGACTTGCTTAAGAGTTCACCAAAGAGTGTTGGCCTTTTTGGATCTAAGTGTTGCGCAATAATATATGCTATATTTTTATTTTTAGGGAGTCTTGGTAAAAACTTTTGAAGTGCTTCAAAACCTCCGGCACTTGCACCTATCCCCACAACATATAAATCATTGTAACTCATCTTCAATTCCTCTT
>Ga0181566_10002618_pt1 | contig 14798 bp, 15 predicted proteins | sample 101ome_15_FD_133762 | JGI IMG/M metagenome (GOLD analysis project Ga0181566, IMG submission 133762) | Coastal salt marsh microbial communities from the Groves Creek Marsh, Skidaway Island, Georgia - 101402AT metaG (megahit assembly) | ecosystem: Environmental > Aquatic > Marine > Intertidal... | reverse complement strand
TCTTATTGAGAAAGATTAATAAATTAAAATACAATTTTTGGAAAAATAGATATGAAAAAGGCACTTATAACTGGAATAACAGGTCAAGATGGAGCATACCTGGCTGAGCTTCTTCTTGAAAAAGGTTATGAGGTTCATGGAATCAAGAGAAGAACATCTCTATTTAATACTGCAAGGATTGATCATCTATACAGTGACCCTCATGAAGGTAATAGAAAATTTATTCTTCATCATGGCGATCTAACAGATTCCAGTTCTCTAAATAGAATAATATCTCAAGTTGAACCCAATGAGATATACAACCTTGCTGCTCAATCTCATGTCGCTGTTTCATTTGAGGAACCAGAATATACTGCAAACTCAGATGCTTTAGGTGCGTTAAGAATACTTGAGGCTATTAAAAGTGCTGGATTATCGAATTTAACTAGATTTTATCAAGCAAGTACATCAGAACTTTTCGGGTTAGTTCAAGAAGTACCTCAGACTGAAAAGACACCTTTTTATCCCAGAAGTCCCTACGCTGTAGCTAAATTATATGCTTATTGGATAACAGTTAATTATAGGGAGGCTTACAATATTTTCGCATGCAATGGAATACTCTTTAATCATGAATCGCCTATCAGAGGGGAGACCTTTGTTACAAGAAAAATTACCATGGCACTTGCTAGAATTAAATTGGGCATGCAAGATTGTTTATATCTTGGAAACTTAGATGCAAAAAGGGATTGGGGTCATGCAAAAGACTATGTAGAAATGCAATGGTTAATGCTACAACAAGACAAGCCTGAGGATTTCGTTATTTCAACAGGAATTCAATACTCCGTCCGTCAATTTGTAGAGAGTGCAGCAAAGATCCTGGATTTTAAAATTTCTTGGGAAGGTTCCGGCTTAAATGAAGTCGGCAAAGTTGGCAAGAAAGTTATTATTCGTATTGACCCAAATTATTTTAGACCTACAGAAGTTGATTCTTTATTGGGAAGTTCTAAGAAGGCCGAAGTTGCTCTTGGCTGGAAACCTAAAATTACTTTTGATGAACTTGTTACTGAAATGACTCTCAAAGATCTTGAATTGGCTAAATTAGAAAAAATAAGACAATAATTTAACCATCTTAATGGAAAAGAAAAAAAAACATATTTTTATTGCTGGCCATAATGGTATGGTTGGTTCCGCTATTGCAAGAATTCTATCCAAAGATACCTCTGTAGAAATTATTACTAGACCAAGATCACTGCTTGATTTGACTAATCAGCAAATGGTCCTAGATTTTTTTAAAGATAATAAAATTGATGAAATTTATATCGCAGCGGCTTTAGCAGGTGGCATATATGCTAATGATAATTACCCAGCAGATTTTATTTATCAAAATCTCATCATTCAGGCAAATATTATTAATGCAGCCTTTATCTCAAATATTAAAAAAATACTTTTTTTAGGATCAAGTTGTATATACCCTAAATTTTCCAAACAACCTATCTCTGAAGAAATGCTTCTTACTGGGCCATTAGAATTAACTAACGAGCCATATGCTATAGCCAAAATTGCCGGAATTAAACTTTGCGAAAGTTTTAATCGACAGTATGGAGATTCTCATGGCGTAGATTACAGAAGTATCATGCCAACTAACTTATATGGCCCAAGGGATAATTATCATCCTGAAAATTCTCATGTAATCCCCTCATTAATAAGAAGATTTCATGAGGCTAAAGTAAACAAATATAGCTCTGTAGAGATTTGGGGAACGGGCAAGCCTCGGAGGGAGTTTTTGTATGTTGATGATATGGCAGATGCTTGTGTGCACATTATGAATATTGACAAAAAAAAGTACTATAAGGTTGTTCCGGAAAGATGTAGTCATATTAATATTGGCTCTGGAAAAGATATTGCAATTATTGATCTAGCAAACATTATTAAAGAAGTAGTTGGTTATAAGGGCGAAATTAAATTGAATCATTCTAAACCTGATGGCACCCCAAGAAAACTTCTCGATAATTCCAGAGCTTATGAACTGGGCTGGAGATCAAAATATGATTTTTTAAGTGGACTTGAAAAAACATACATTGAATTTGTTAAAGTTTTTAATAAGTGATGATTGTTATATTTCCCAAAATTGTTAAAGCCATTGAAAAAGTCGATTGATAGTTATCAGTTAATAAAAAGTTTATGGAAAAATATCTCTTCATCCAATAGAAGAGGTCTAATTCTGTTACTATTCTTGTCAATATTTTCCGCTTTTTTCGAAGTGATAGGAATAGGCGCAGTTGTTCCTTTTTTGGCTATACTAATTTCACCAGAAAAGTTACTTGAAATAGATTTTTTGTCAGGTTTTAGTCTTTTTAATGCTTCCTATTCCTCCCAGGATCTTACTTTGTTAATTACATTAATTTTTGTAATCGCTATTTTTTTAGCGTCAATTACAAAGTTAATTTTTGTGAAACTTCAGGCTCAAATTGGCCACAAAATTGGTTTGGATATAGGTTTAAAGATATATACAAAATCGATTGAAATGCCCTATCTCTTTCATTTATCCAATAACACTAGCCGTTTTATTTCGTTAGCAACCACAAAAGTTGATACGGTAGTACAAAGTGCTTTTTCTCCTATTGTTCTTGGTTTAAGTTCTCTCTTTACTCTTTCTGCGATCATGGTTACTTTGATACTTATTAATCCAATTATGTCAATTTCTACCTTTGGTTTTGCGTTTTTTATTTATATTTTTATTTCAAAATTTACAAAAAATAGACTTTCTAATAACAGTCAAATTATTAATGAAGCCTCGACAGAACTTGTAAAAGCAATCCAAGAAGGGTTGGGTGGCATAAGAGATATTAAGATTGATAAAACGGAAAAAACTTTCCTTAATTTATTTCTTAGATCAGACAAAAGAAGAAGAAAGGCTATGGCATCGAACGAATTAATTTCAATATCACCAAAGATTCTTATCGAGGCAGTTTTTATTATATCTATAGCATTAGCAGCTTTTTTTTTCTCGAGAAATGGAATTGAACTTCTTGAAATAATGCCACAAGTTGGCGCTCTTGCAATCGGAGCTCAGAGATTAATGCCTATAATTCATCAAATATATTCCTCTATTTCATCCTATAGATCAGGTTTCTACTCATTGCAAGAAATATTCTTCTTTCTCTCAGTTAAACCAGAAGAAAAAAAACAACATAAAGGTAATAAAGTTTTTTTTAAAAAGTCAATTTCATTGGATAGAGTATCATTTTCTTATCCAGGAGTCTCAACAAAAACTCTTAGAAATATTAATTTGAAAATTAATAAAGGAGATAGAATTGGTATAGTTGGTAAAACCGGAAGCGGTAAAAGTACACTGGTAGATATTATTTTAGGGTTGCTAGAGCCTTCAGAGGGCTCAATTAAAATTGACGATGAAACCTTATCTCCATTAAGTATTCACTCTTGGCATGAAAAGGTTGCCCATGTCCCTCAAAATATTTTTTTGTCAGACAACTCTGTTTTTGAAAATGTTGCTTTTGGTATTGAGATGTCAAGTATCAACAAAAGTAAAGTTGCAGACGTTACAAAAATTGCCAGTATTTATGAAAATATCGAGACTTGGCCTCAAAAATTTAATACTTGCATAGGTGAAAGAGGCTCAAGAATTTCTGGAGGCGAAAGGCAGAGGATTGCTCTGGCTAGAGCACTATATAAAGATGCTGATCTACTAATTTTAGATGAGGCAACAAGTGCCCTTGATGGTAAAACTGAGGCTCTGATTATAGAAAATATAAACCACCTAAGAAAAGACATAACAATGATTATGATTGCCCATAGATTAGATTCTCTAAAACACTGTAATAAGCTTTTTGAGATAAAAAATGGAAATATTTCCGAAGTTGCAAAAACCTTTATCAACAAATGAAAAAAATTCTTCTAATAGTTAATGAAAAAGACTTCGATTTTCAAATAATTTTAGGCAAAGAACTGAGAGATCAAGGTTTTTATGTGGATTTACTAATCTGCGATAGATGGAGTTTATTTTCCAATATACAAGAAATAAAAAAAGAAATTGACAAATATAAATTTGATGATTTTTCTATTGGCTATTTTGATGAAATGTATAAAAAACTTGAGTCGTATATAGATTCAAATGAAAAGCCAAAAGTAGATTGGGAATATCTTAAAAAATTCGAAGAAAAATACAATGATGGATATTCTCTTAATCAGGTTCTTCGATCTGACTTTGCGATAGCAGATGATTTTCATACATGTAGACTCTATCCATTTCCAAAAAATAGAGAAATGCAGTACAAGTATCTTGAGCTTAATCTCAAATTAATTGAAGAAATATATAATTCTAGAAAATATGATCTTATTTTTTCCATTGGTACAAAGACAGTTGTAAAGCCAATACTTTATAAAATTTCTATAAAGAACAATATTCCTTTTATAACATTAGAGCAGTCTCGTATTAATAATAGATGGCTCTTCTATGATAATTTTTGCATAGGCCCTGACAAGAAAATATTAGCTGAGATGTCAAGAATATCTAAGGGAAAAAATGAATGTTTGAAAGCAGATAAAGTAATAAGTGAATATCTTAATTCTGGGGAAGGGATATATCAGGATATAAAACGCATAATAAATCTTTCAAAAAAGAGAAGAGGTTTTTTATTCATAATAAAAAAAATTTATTGGGTTACCAAGCATCATTATTTCTTAAATTTAAAAAATATCAGAAAAATTCCAAGTGAAAAAGGTAGGTGCTGTGTGCCCACTCTATTTGGAACTCTAAGACACTATTATGATAATTATAAAAATCTAATTCTTTATTCTAGAAATCCGAAGCTCAATAGAAAGATTCTGCCAAAAGAAAAATATATTTATTTTCCTCTACACTTGATACCTGAGTCTAACACGGCTACTCAATCAATAGAGTTAAATGAACTATCAGCGATAACAAATTTATCAATTAAGATTCCTCCTCACTGGCTTATAGTTGTAAAGCTTAATCCAGCAATGGCATGGGTAGAGGCTTATACAAAAAAGAATCAATTTTTTAATGATCTACTCAAGTTACCAAATGTTTATGTTGTTTCCCCAGAGATTCCCTCTTTTCAACTTATTAAAAATTCTGAGGCAGTTGCATGTTTAGCTGGTACGGCTTTGATAGAGGGTAGTATGCAAAACAAAAAAGGTATTTATTGGGGTCAGCCGGAATTTAATATTATCTCTAATCTTATTCACTTTAATGATTTTGATAACAAATTCTTTTCCATGAATAATTCTTCAAATATTAGAACTTATGTCCAGGCAGTTCTAAATCTTTCTTTTGATTTTGATATGGAAATTATTGAAACTGGCCATAGCAAAAGTTCACAGAACTACAATGATAATATTAAGCTTGTGAAAAACTTTACCCAAGAGGCTATATTGACAATAAAAAATAAACTTGTAGAAAAATGCAGTTAGGTGAAATGCTTTCAATAATAATGCCAGTCTTCAATGCTGAAGATACACTAAAGGAGAGTATAGATTCAGTTGTTGTCAATAATACAAATGGCCATGAGCTCATTATTGTAGATGATGCTTCAACAGATAATAGTTTAGAAATAATTAAAGATTATGAGAAGAAATATGATTTCATAAAAGCATACTCAAATAAAAAAAATCTCGGAGGTGGAGCAACAAGAAATCATGGGGTTATGATGTCAAAATCACAATATATATTTGTACTGGATAGTGATGATATATTATGTGATGGAACACTTGAAAGAGCTCTTAATGAGATTATTGAATTTGATGCAGATGCAGTGGCGCAAGGAAAGGCAGTTTTTTTTAAAAAATCTATTATTGAAGTTGAAAAAGAAATAAGCTTTAAAAAAGGGCAGATCTATTTCAGCGATTTAATTTCTAATGAGCCAAATTCAGTAATTGGTAACCTTATATTTAAAAGAAACATTTTTGACAAAGTTGGAGGTTATCCAGAAAATCATGGCTTTGATACACAAGGCTTTGGTTTTAGACTATTGGCATATAATGCAAAAATTTTTGTTTCTGATTATCAATTTTACTTTCAAAGACTTCCAACTAAGCCTTCGTACTATATCAGAGAATATAGAAATGGAAATATAAACAAAAACTGGTTTTTTATCCTTTTTGAATCTCTCTATAAATTTGAAAGTAAAGCCAGGAATTTGATAATGCAATATGATTACTCATGCCCCTATACTCAGGCAAAAGGAAATAATGTATTCCATGATCTGGTTTTACTTTCAGAGTCGGGCCAAAATATATTTAATTATGAGGGAGTTGATTTTGATCCTGATGAGGCTATAAAAAATTACAAGGAGTCTAGTAATGATCTTGGCATATGGGCTAAATTTTATATGCTTTACAGGGATGATTACAAAATTTATGAGTGTAAGAATACAAAAATGAAAAACTTATTTCCTGCATTTTATCTGTTATTGGCTAATTCAGAATTAACTAATTTTAATTACTACTATAAACTGCGTTACTTTCTAGAGACAAAAAAAACTTTTTCTTGGAGGCTTAAGTTCTTTTATCATAAGATTTTAAATAAATTGAGAATTTTATGAGCGCTTGAACATGAAATATATAAACATAATCATTTCTCATTACAGGGATAGGAGCAGTATCTTTCTTTTTTTTGCATGGATATATCTAAGACTATTAAAAGCAGTTAAATTTGGCTTCATACCTAATGAAGTTGACTTAAAAAAAATAGATATTGTTATTCCAACGGTTAGTAAAGATATTGTATGTCTCGGTAAGTTAATTAAGTCTTTAAGAAATGTCAACCAAGTTATTAATAATGTTTATATTGTTGCACCAAGTTCTAGAAGAATTAAAGAATATTGCTTAGCAAATAATTTAAAATTTGTTGACGAAAATTCTGTACTTGGGTTTGGAAAAGATTATATAAATTATTCTTATGGTGGAGAGGACAGGTCCGGATGGCTTTTTCAGCAACTTTTGAAGTTGGCTGCTGACAAATTTGTTGAAATGGATGATTATCTTGCCATAGATTCAGATACAGTTTTTGTCAATAAATTATCATTTATATCAAATAGCAAATATATTTTTTATGCGAACGAAGAGTGGCATAGTCCTTACTTTGTTTCTTTTGAAAATTTATTTGGCTCTAAGGCGCCAACAAAATTTTCTTTGACATCACATATGATGATTTTTAATCGAAATCTACTAAATGGTATGAAAAACGATATCACCAGTAGAACAAATTTAAAATGGTATGACGGTTACATTTCTTCATGCTCAACTAGAGAACTATCAGGTATATCTGATTATGAAACATACGCTAATTGGGTATTATTAAATTACCCTAATAAGGCAAAGATTTACCCTTTTTATAATAGAAATAGTTCGAGAGATATAATGGAAGAAGTTTTGGAAATAGAATCTAATAAAAATAGATTGCATTCAGTTTCTTTTCATAGTTACCTTGATTAAAACTTTTTGTTCTTATGAAAAAATTAATAATTTTTGGAGCCGGAGAAACAGCAACTATAGCTGCCGAATTTTTCAGTCAAGATTCTAACGAAAGTATTTATGGATTCGGTGTAGATGATAAATTTCTTAATGGTCAAAAAAGTTTCTATAATTCTCCTCTGCTTGGAACATCTCAAATTCTCTCTGATTATAGTCCTTCAAAGTTTAGAATATTTGTTGCTTTATCGTATGGGCAACTAAATCAAGAACGATTATTAAAATATAATATGTTCAAAGATAGGGGTTATGAGTTTGCCACATATATTAGCTCAAAAGCAAGTGTATGGAGAACAGCAGACATTGGTGAAAATTGTATGATTTTTGAAAACAATAATATACAACATAACTCAATCATTGAGGATAATTGCATTTTATGGTCTGGAAATCATATCGGTCATAGCTCTAGAATAAGGAATTCTTCTTACATTTCTTCCCATGTCTGTATTGCAGGATATGCTGATATAGGAAATAGATGTTTTTTAGGTATTAATTCTTCCGTAAATGATAAGCTAAAGTTGGCAGATGATTGTTTTGTGGCTTCTGGCTCAGTGGTTACCAAAAATACGCAACCAAATAGTATATATTCTGGCAATCCCGCTCAAAGAAATATCAAAGTCTCTGCAAAAAAGTTTTTTAAAGTAAGCGATGAGATATAAAAGAGGTGGTTTTCTCTTTAACCCAAGAGATAAATTTTCATGGGCATTATCGCACGCCCTCCAACCCACTCCAATAAAAACCAAAGAGGGTATATTAGTATTTTGCGGCTTTAGAGACAAAGATGGTGTCAGTAGAATTGGTAGAATTCTTCTATCAGGAAAAAAGAAATTAAGCGTTGAGCATGTTCATCCTGATCCCGTTTTAGATGTTGGTGAAGATGGGTGTTTTGACGATAATGGAGTTGTTCCATGCTTTGTAAAAAGAAGTGAAAATAATCTTATAATGTTTTATGCAGGTTATCAGCTTGTTAAAAAAATTAAATTTCAGGTTTTTGGTGGTATAGCTATTTCTTCAGATGAAGGCAAAACATTTCATAGATTATCTAAAACTCCTTTCACCGATAGAACAAATGATGAACCTTTTTTTCGAGTAGTGCATAGCATTATTTCTAAGGGAGATAAGTTTCATTTTTTTTATGGTGGCGGCGATAGCTTTATTAATATTTTGGGCAAAGATTATCCTTCTTATAATATCAGAAGTTTCAAATCTGAATCACTGATGAAATCAGATAAAAAATATTCTATTATCATAGACTGCAAAAAAAATATAGAATACCGTGTAGCAAGACCTTATGTTTACGGTCTAGATTCAGGATTCAAGATGGTCTTCTTTTCGACTAATATGGAAAATAAATTTTCTCTTGAGATTGCTAGTTCGTCGGATCTAAAAAGTTGGTCAAGAGAGAAATTGTTAATAGATGGAGAAAATGAACATTGGGATAATGAAATGATGGCATACCCTTCTCGAATAGCAACTAAAAAATGTGAGTATATTTTCTACAATGGAAATAATTATGGAGAAGATGGTTTTGGATACTTATATAGAGAACTTTAATGGAGATTATAAATACTACTAATAAAGAATTAACCGGAATTTATTCTGAAATAATTGATAAGGAAAATATCGTTGTTGTTGATGATTTTTTCTCAAAAGAATATGTTTTAATTTTCAGGAATAAGATATTTGAATTTTTTAGAAAAACTAAACAATTAAAAGATATTGATTACAAAAATATATCATCTTTGGATAATATGAATTTTTGGAAGCTAGAGAGAGGTGTTTCTAAAATGCAAAAATCTCTGCATAGTTTTTTCTCTTATTTTATAAATTGTCCCGAAATTCTCCCAGATGAACTTAGAAAAGATTTTGAATACATATCAGATAAGCTCACAAATTTTCATGCTGAGATCACTCATTCAAGAAATCCTAAGGCAAATACTAAATATAGACCTCAATTGATTCAATACCATAAAGGGGGAGGTTTTTTTAGTCCGCATTATCATTCTCTTGAACCAATGAAAATTGGTGTAATTTTATCATTGAGTGAAGCAGGTATTGATTATCATACCGGTGGAAATGGTTTTGAGAACTCTAAAGGTGAATTTGTTTCATTGTCTAATGAAATGAAGCCTGGCTCTTTATGTTTATTTAAATATTCTTTGAAGCACTGGGTCGAACCTACTGATATTGATCAACCATTTTCTGATTCCAATGATGGGCGTTGGTCTATGGTTATCCCAATATATTAATTTTGTTTACCATAGAAAAATATTCAGATAAATATCGTGATGACTGGAATGCTCTTGTCTTTAATTCTCATGCGCCATTTTTATTTAATAGAGATTTTCTAGAACATCATATAGATAAATATAAAGAACTTTCTCTAGTAATTTTTTATAAAGACGAATTCATTGGAATTTTTCCAGCATCATTCAATGACAATAGAATTTTCTCACATGGTTACTTAACCTATGGCGGTCTGACATTAAGAAGAGAATTGAAAACCAATAGAGTTATAGAGGTTTTTAAGTTAATTGAAAATAAATATAAAAGTTTAGGTTTTCGATTTATTGAACTAAAGTTATTGCCAAGTTTTTACAGGGTTACATGCAGTCAAAGTCAAGAGTTTGCATTGCATTATCTCGGTTGGTCCTTGATAGGAAGAGGCCTTTCTTCAGGATTGAACTTAACACAATCATCTTTTTCAAAGAAAAAGGCAAGAGATTGTAAAAGAGGATATGCCTTTCAAATGAACAATGGGAGTGATTCATTGGAAGAAATCTTCACTCTAATAAACTCAGGTCTCAAAAAAAAATATTCCGCTTCGGCAGCTCATTCTGCAAAAGATATAAACAACCTGCAAAAAATATTTCCTAACAATATAAAAGTTTTTGAACTTAGAGATCAAGAAAAAAACCTTTTGTCTGCAGCAATAATTTTTTTATCTAATCAAGTTGCCCATATTCAATACATGACTTTATCTGAAATTGGTAGAGGATATAGAGCGCTTGATAGTCTAATATATCAAATTTATGAACTTTATAGAGATAGATACGAGTGGTTGGAATTTGGTGTGTCAACCACTAATTATGGAAAAAATTTTAATGAAACACTAGCAACAAAAAAAGAGGAATATGGAGCTACACCTCTTTGTTATGATATTTACTTGAAGCAATTAACATGAGATTCTCTATTTGTATATTGTCATATAATGCACAAGCTACAATTGAAGAATGTGTTGTTTCATGTATAAATCAAAATTTTCAACCATATGAAATACTGATCTCAGATGATTGCTCTAATGACAATACTATTGATATTTTAAGAAATTTGACAAGTTCCAATAAACAAGAAAATATTAAAATATTCTCTCAAGGTAAAAATTTAGGAATACCCAAAAATACAAATTTTCTTATAAATAAAGCCTCAGGGGATATACTTTTTTTTATTGCTGGGGATGATTACATAAACAGAGACTTTTTACAAAGTTATCATAAAATAATTCCAAATAATGATACTGATAATATATTTTGCATATCTGAATCCCACTATGAGTTGATTGATGGTGATTTAATCAAGAATACTGGATCTTATTCTTTTAAGAATAGTTTTTTATATAATGCTATTAGAAAGAGAGCCTCATTTATTAAATGTGGCGTATCGAGAAAGATCTTATTTAATTCTAAATATCCTGGTAATCTGGGCCATTGGGCAGACTGGTATTGGGATGTAAATATTGCAGTTAAAAATCCTAATGTAAAAGTGATATTTAATAAAGAAACTGCTTATATTCACAGAAATGGTTCAGGTATTTCTAGTCGTGTATCACCAAAGGAAATTTTCGAATCATACTTGATTACCGCCTTAAGTATATTAAATGATAATAAGAAGGCATTATCTTTTTTTGATAGAAAATACTTGCTTCTAGAAATTTACAGCACTAAATATATACTCGAAAGATCATGTAAAGATTTTTGTATCTTTCTTATGCTATTTGCAATTAATTTAAACAACTTTACATCTGCGGCGCAAGTTAAAGGGTTCTTATTAAAAACAATTAAAAAATGGATTTAAATTGTGGAAATAAATGATAGTTGCAAATTGATTGAATTGCCAGATTTTTCAGATGCTAGGGGAGGGCTAGTAGTTATTGAAAAACCAGAAATTATTCAGTTTCAAATAAACAGAGTATATTATTTCTATAATACTCCTAACTCTCATATTATTAGAGGAGAGCACGCTCATTTGAAGCTAAAGCAAATAATCATAGCGATTTCTGGAAGCTTCGATATTGAAGTTGATGATGGAGAAAAAAGAAATTTTCATCATTTGAATTCTCCCAATTGTGGTCTATACATATGTCCAATGACATGGAGAAAGATTACAAACTTTTCAAATGGAGCAGTTGGTTTGGTTTTGGCTTCTGAAAAGTATGATGCTAAAGATTATATTTCAAACTATGATGAATTTCTGAATTTGACGAAATGATTCCCTTTCTAGACCTTAAGCAAATATATAAAAATAATAGCGATAACATTAATATGGCTATTAATCAAACCATCGAAAATGCGCAATTCATTAACGGAAAAATTATCAAAGAGTTTGAAAAAAATTTTGCAGATTTCACTCAATCTAAATATGTGATTTCATTAAATAGTGGACTTGATGCCTTGTATCTATCCCTTAGGGCATTAAATATTGGTACTGGAGATGAGGTAATAGTTCCAACTAATACGTTTATTGCAACTTGGCTTGCTGTCAGTCATTGTGGCGCCAAGATTGTTCCAGTTGAGCCAGATCCAACAAATCATACTATTAATATTAGCCAAATTGAGGAATCTATTTCAAGAAATACTAAGGCAATAATACCTGTCCATCTTTATGGCATGCCTGCCAAAATAGATGAAATTATGGCTATTGCAAAGAAACACAACATATTTGTAATAGAGGATGCGGCTCAGGCACATGGTGCGCAATATAAAGGAAGAAAAATCGGCTCTCATGGGGATCTAGTTTGTTGGAGCTTTTATCCTGGAAAAAACTTAGGGGCCTTTGGTGACGGTGGTGCTATATCTACTAACAACTCAGAGCTGGCAGAAAAAATACGGTTAATGCGTAATTATGGATCAAAAAAAAAATATGAACATGAATTGCTTGGATTTAATTCTCGCTTAGATTCTATTCAGGCAGCAATCCTTAATGAGAAGTTAAAAAAACTTGAAGAAGATAATCAAATTCGAGAAAAAATTGCAATGACATACCTTGATAAGATTAATACTAAAAATGTGACATTACCAGAAGTTGCTGAATATTCAAAATCATCATGGCATTTATTTGTTATTCAGCATGAGGATCGTGATAGATTGATGTTTGAGTTGAAAGCAAACGGTGTTGAAACTTTAATACATTATCCAATCCCACCTTTTAAACAGAGAGCATATTCTCACATGGAGTTTGGCCAGACATTTGATGTATCGGATAAATTATCAAAAGAAGTTCTTAGTTTACCAATAGGGCCTCATATGACTATATCACAGGCATGTCAAGTGGCAGATTTAGTTAATAGATTAGCATGATTAAAAGAAAAGCACTTTTTCTTGATCGTGACGGTGTAATCAATATAGATTATGGGTATGTCTATCAAGTTGAAAATTTTGTATTTGTAAAGGGAATATTTGAATTGATAAGACAAGCAAATTTAGAGGAATATCTTGTAATAATAGCTACTAATCAAGCTGGAATTGCAAGGGGATTCTACACAGAAAAGGATTTTCACAAAATTACAAAATGGATGAAGAATGAATTAGAAAAAAATGGGTGTCATATTGATGAAGTTTATTATTGCCCATATCATCCTGAATTCGGTATAGGAAAATATAAGAAAACTAGCCAGTGCAGAAAACCAAATCCTGGAATGCTTCTTAAAGCAAAAGAAGAATTTAATATAGATATGCAAAATTCAATTTTAGTGGGAGATAGTATTTCAGATATTGAGGCGGCTAAGAGTGCAAAAATAGGTAGAAAAATATTTTTTGGCGACCAAATAATAGATAATGCAATTTCTGTGAAGAGCCTCCTTGAAATAAATTTATAGATGTAAAATAGACTTTGCTATTTAAGTCGTTTTCCCCATATGATAATAACTCGGTGTCCTGTTCGTATATCTCTCACTGGAGGAGGATCTGATACGGATAAATATCTTCAAAAGTTTGGTAAAGGACATGTTGTATCTTTCACCCCAACTTTGTACACCTATGTAATTATTAATGAAGACTATCTTGGGAAAAACTCCCTCGAGAAGAAATATTATGTAAGTTACTCAAAAAGAGAAGAGATTGAAGACATCAAAGAATTAAAGAATGATTTAGTTAAGAACTTTCTTATTGAATACAAAGTGCCTCCAATTGGCACAATCTTAACCAGCGATGTATTTTCTCATGGATCTGGGCTAGCTGTTTCTTCATCATATAGTTGTTCATTGAGTTTAGCGTATAGCGAAATGTTAAAGAAAGAAAGTAATACAATTGATATATTAAATGAGGCTCATAGAATTGAGAAAATCACAAATCCAAAATTAGGGTTACAGGATATTTATGGAGTAGGTATTGGCGGTTTTAAATCTATAAAATTTGAGAATAATAATATAAGTTATAGCTTCATACCATCTGACCTATTTGTTTCTTATGATGTGTACCTAATTGACACTGGGATAAGAAGAGACTCCAACAAAGTCCTTGAAAGTTATAAAATATCAACTAGTGAGATATATGATATGTCAATTACTGCTTATGAGCTTTTAGTAAAACAAAATTTTGATGAATTTTTTAAAATAATGAGAGATAGTTGGGAACTAAAAAAACGATTTTCAACTAAGATTTTGGGAAATAAAATTTTGGTTAATATTGATGCACAATTAACAATTGATAAAAACTGCCTAGCATATAAATTATGTGGAGCCGGTAATGGTGGATTTTTTCTGGCTTTCTATAATAAGAACATAAAACCAAATTTTCAAAATGCTAAGCAGATACATTTATCAAACTCAGGCCTAGAGAGGATACTTTGAATTTTAGACAATCTGTAATTAATCATCTAGAGATAACCGAGCAAAAAACCCTAGATGACTTTAAAAATATTATCAAAGAGACCAACAAAACAATCTTTGTTTTTGGAAATGGCGGAAGTTCTGCTCTTGCAAGTCATTTTGCTAATGATATTGCTAAAACTCTGAATAAGAAAATCGCTCTTTTTTCAGATGCTTCTCTTGTTACTTGTTTTTCCAATGATTATGGATATGAGAATGCTGT
>Ga0181566_10002607_pt1 | contig 14836 bp, 14 predicted proteins | sample 101ome_15_FD_133762 | JGI IMG/M metagenome (GOLD analysis project Ga0181566, IMG submission 133762) | Coastal salt marsh microbial communities from the Groves Creek Marsh, Skidaway Island, Georgia - 101402AT metaG (megahit assembly) | ecosystem: Environmental > Aquatic > Marine > Intertidal... | reverse complement strand
TTAGCTCAGTCCGGCAGAGCGCTTCCCTTACAAGGAAGAAGTCACAGGTTCAAATCCTGTAGCGCCCACAAGGGTTTTTCAGAAATCTTTACATATATATACCCAAAAGACACCTAAAAGACACCAAAATTTTCTAAAACTGTAGATACTCTCTGATAACTTCTGATATCTTTTTGAAAGAGCTTAAGTTCATTGACTCTATAAATTGATACTCTCTGATACTACCTAGTATTTAATGGTTCTTTCCTTACAAGGAAGAAGTCACAGGTTCAAATCCTGTAGCGCCCACAAGGATTTCAAATTAGTAAAATGTCTTAATTTTTTCCAAGTCTTCTACGGTGTCAACATTTATCCATTTCTCTGGTTGTAGTTCTGAAACATGCAATTTTTTTTTGCTTATTAAATATTCCCAGACATCATGAAAATCATTAAATACAGCGGGATAATCATAAAGGTCATTTGTATTTAAAACTTGCAATCCAGACGCAATTAAGCCACTGCCTTTTTGATAATTCATAGACAGTATTTCATTTTTACTATTGATAGCCAATTTATCGTGATTTCCTTCAAAAGATTCTGTTGAAACAATTAATGATTTTTCACTTTTTTTATAATGTTCTTCTAATAATGAATTTAAGTCAATTTCCATCAAATTGTCAGAGGTTATAACTACTATAGGGCCATTTATTTTATTTTCTTTAAGGCTATTAAGCCAGTATGCATTTCCCTTATCTTTTACATAAATATAATCTTTAACTTTATAATTTTTTAAAGCATCAAGCATTTTTTGTTTTTTATAACCAATCGTAACTGTTACATCTAGGCTAAATTTCTTTAGAAAATTAATTTGATTAAAAAGTAGTGAATTATCTATTTCAGGTAAAAGTGGTTTTGGAGTGTTTTTTGTAAGAGGCAACATTCGCTTACCATAACCTGCAGCCAAAATAACCGCTCTATGTCTAATCATAAAGTTTAAAGAAATTCTTGATTAGGCTTGTTTGTTATTAAACCCCTAATTTCATCTTCATTGTATTGTTGAGCATTTAGTGAGGAGTAGTGTGTTGTAAAATCTTTAAATTCTTCATCTTGTTTTGGATTTAGTAAAAAGTATTCTTGATTGTTAAGCACTATTTTTTTTGTCTTAGATTTCTCTTGATCTGAAATTAGGTATTCTAAAGGCCTATCTCCTGACCTTATTTCACCAACCGACCAGTCACAATTAAATTCTGAACACCAAACATCTAAAATCTTGCTAACTTGTACCCCTTTCATTGGAATGGATAAAATTTTTCCATAAATTTGATTCTGATTCTCAATTGAGTCTTCAATTAATTTTGTAGCATCATCGATTGAAAAAAAGAATCTACTCATTTCAGGACCTGTTGACACGACATGTTTTTCTTTTTTTGTCATTTCTTCCCATATGGGAAATACTGAACCCGTTGACCATGTGACGTTGCCATAACGAACACAGCTAAACCTAGTACTGTAATTTCCATCACTGAGTGTAAACAGTTTCTCCATTACCGCTTTTGAATGACCGTAAAAGTTTTCTATTGGAGACGTAGCCTTATCAGTAGATATTCCCAATACATAATCAACACCATTGTTAATTGATGATCTTAAGACATTCTGACTACCTAAGATATTTACGTCAATACATTCATTAGGAAAACGTTCTGATAGCCCCACAAATTTTGTTGCTGCGGCATGTATTACAATTTCTGGTTTAACACGACTTATAACTTCATTAATTGAATGATAATTTGTTACATCTCCTGGTAAAGTCTCGAGATCAATATGACTTTTTAATTGTTGTAGTTGTTTTTGATTACGTGCTGTACAGTAAATCTCATAATTTTTTGATAGGTTTTTTGACAGGTTTTTACCTAAAAAACCACTTCCACCAGTAATAAGTACTTTTTTCATTATTTATAAACAATAATAACTTTAATTTTTTAAATTAAGCACTTATCCAACATTAGCTTATAGAATCTTTTTTCGTCTTTATCTTTGATTAAGTCAAGAATTTTATATTGATTATTCTTAAAATCATTATATTTTGGAGTTCCAATTTTCCATTGACCCAAAACTAATTGATTTATTTTTAAATATCCTAACTTTATTAAGTCTGAAATATCTTCTTCCTGATTACCTAATACAGAGATTTTGTTTTTATTTCTATTCGACAGTGAAGAAATTTCTGGATAATTAAGTACATCAGAGCAATGAGAAATACTAAAACAGTTTGAATTATTTAAATATTTTGAGCCTTCTATTTCAAAACTCCATGGATTTGATGTATTTTTTAGTATCTCTAATAAAAATTCTCTTTTCCATATTCTCCACTGTGTATTTACTGTAAAACTATAGTTATTTTGGTAAACATAAATATCATCACCACTAAATTCTTTGTTATATTTTTCTTCTGGAGAAATGGATAACTCTGCACTTACGAAATTTGTATTGTTTTTTAAGGCTTTATATAGAGTATTAAAATTTTCAATATTTAAATTTTTGCTTAATAAATAATCATCTAATGAAAAAATAATAAATTTATCATTTAACTTCTCAAAAATTCTATATAAATACGAAGACCAACTATCTACCCCTCCCTTTCTAAAATTACCTAGATTTGTATATTGACATCCATGTAAATTTTTATAATTGTAAGTTCCATAATTTAAATAATTTACTTCAAATTGTTCAGGAAGGTATTTTTTTACTAGATAAGAGCTGGCTTTTAATATTTTTTTACTACCTCTGTGACCTGCCAAAAAAACTTTCATACTTTACAGAATTCTACAAATATTTTACGTTGGGTCCGTCAACAGTTGAGTAAAGTACAGGGTCTTTTATTTTATCGTAAATACTTGAATTTTTAATACGGTAATTAACCCAATTACCATAATAAGGTCTATAAATATCAATCACACCCGCAATAGCATCTATACCACTTCCTACTGATACTAGTGGAGCTGTAGCAACTTCTCTAAGATAATACATTAGAGTATTCTGCGAAAGCCCAATCCCTAATAAAAAAATATCTGGATTTGAATTTCTTACTTGTTTTCTTATGGATTTAAATATCTTTCTGCTATTAGTCAATGCACCTTTTTGAGGTATTGAAATAAGTTCATGAAATTTATCTATACCTAGATACTCTTTATATTCTGGGAATTTCATTAATTGGTCAATTAAACTCAATTTCGTTTCAGAACCAATTAATGTAATTTTATTAAATGATTGAAAAAACCACTTATTGGCAATACTGGCATAAAGATATTCTGCAGGATAATCTATATCTCTGTTTAAAACTTCCTTTATCATCTTAAAATTAATTATTTCACAAAAATATTTATCATGTAGATTTCCATATCTCTTAATTTCTTCAATATTTAATGGCTTGATAGTTCTCTTGATGTCTCGAACGCCAGGTTTGGTTGTTCCAAATTTTTCATTCTTAAACAATAAATAATCACCATCTCCAAATTTATAATAAGTTTTATTCAATGAATTTTTGGAATCCTCTAGAATTTCTTTCTTAAAATTAACATAATCTTTTTGAAAATTCGGATAAATATCAGGGTTTTGATAATCTTTTTCAGAATCTAAATATTTAGTATTTTCAATATTATATAAATTATGCATTAATAAATAATGATACACTTTTTAAACACAATAATTAGATAAACAGCTGATATATAAATTTATAAATTAAAATTTAACTTGTAGAGAAAGATTATAAATGTGCGGATTTATTGGAGCAATTTCAAAAAATAATATTGATGATTCTAAAATTCAAGAAGCGGATAAATTTTTAGAATGTAGAGGTCCTGATGACCATAAGTGGATGGAAAAAAAATTAGATAAAGAAAATAATCTTTTATTTTCATTTCATAGACTTTCTATAATTGATTTATCCGAAAATGCATCTCAGCCAATGACTTCTAATAAGTATGAATCAGAAATTGTGTTTAATGGTGAAATTTACAATTACCCATCATTAAGAAAAGAGCTAAAAAATTTAGGAGAACAATTTACCACTTCGCATTCTGATACTGAAACTTTGCTTTTGGGGTTTTCATTGAAGGGTAAATCATTTGTTAATGAATTGGAAGGGCAATTTTCAATAGCTTTTCTTAATAGGAAAAACAATACTCTTACACTTTGCAGAGATCGATTGGGTCAAAAACCTATGTATTATTCAATAAATAAAAAAGAAATTGTATTTTCATCAAATTTTAAATCAATATTATCTTATAAAAAGAATCTTAATTTAGATTTTGAGCAAATGACTAATTTTATCGAACTAGGTATCGTTCCATCGCCAAATACACTTGATAAAGATATTTTAAAACTTTGTCCTGGCGAGTTGGTTGAGATTTCACTTGATGACTTTACAATTTTAGAACAGTATAGGTATTGGCAACTAGAAGATTTTGTTGACAATAAAAACTTTGATGAAACAGAATTTTTTAAGCTATTTCATAGTGCAGTTAAAAAACGTTTAATTTCAGATGTTCCGGTTGCAAGCCTCCTCTCAGGAGGTATTGATTCTACCTCAATATTAAAGTCTCTAACTAAAATTAATAATGAACCAGTAAATACTTATAGTATTAATAATACTAATAAAAAGTATGATGAATCTTATTGGTCATTTTTAGCCTCAAAGACTTTTAACTCAAACCATATGTTTGAAAATATAGATGGGAGCAATCTTCAAATCAACCCTATTGAAGTCATTAAGTCTTTTGACGAACCATATGCAGATCCGTCAATTTTTCCATCTGACTTGGTTTATAAAACTATTTCAAATAAATATAAAGTTGCCATTTCGGGAGATGGTGGAGACGAACTTTTAGGTGGTTATGAAAAAATTCATCAATCTATAAACAAAGGATTTATTAGTTCAAAATTGATTTTTATTATAAAAAAATTAATTCCTAGTTTTTTTGGAACTGCGAATAATATAGAAAAGCTTTCAAACTCTTCTATCGAAAAATATAAATCTTTGTCTATAGATAGTCGCTTATTAAATGTTTTATCATTAAAATCACAAAACACTTTTGAAAATTTTTTAATCAAACAAGATATACCAATTCTCAAAAAACTCTTAATTGCTGATTATAAATTTTATCTTTCAGAATTAATGATGCATAAAGTAGATAGAACTTCAATGGCAAATTCTGTAGAAATAAGATCTCCTTTTTTAGATCATAAATTGGTTGAATATGTTATTTCTTCAAATTTAAACTTTTTTGAAAAAAGTAATCCCAAAAAAATTCTGAAAACTTATTTAAAAGAAAACTTTGATGATGACTTTTTAGAAAGAAAAAAAATGGGATTTGTGTTTGATCTAGAAAGTTGGATATTTGGAAACAAGGATATGATTTTATCTGAGATTGAATCAATTAATTATTTACAGATTAAGAATGTAAAAAAATTATTTAGATATAAAAGTAGGATAAATTCTATACGTATTTTAAAACTTTTTACAATGTCTGTTTTGATTAATGAATACAAATTAATTACAGATTAAGTTTTTCTAACAACTTTCTAGAAAAGTCATCAATATTATGCTTTTCTCTAATTAAGTCTTTTCCATTTTTGCCTACTTCATAAATAAGCTCTGGATTTTCATTGAGTTCATAAATTTTTTTTTGCCATGCTTCCAAAGTGTTTTCATAAACAAAAAAGATATTTTTTGAATCTATAAACAAGTTTGGATCCCAGAATCCTTCAGTTTTAGTAATCATTACAGGCGTTCCAGTACTCATTGCTTGTAGCGCAACACTTTGACCGCTTGGTTGAGTAGTTTCTTTGATTGGAAGAACAACTAAATCAGAATCTAAATAAAGATTCAGAATATTTTCATCAGAAATTACCTGCTTACGCCAGTCCCCCTTTATCTTTTTTACGTTGACTGATTCAGCATTCAGCAGTAAATCATTACTTGTTACAAAGTAGAAATTATATTGTTTGTTTGAGCTGGAAAATAAATTCATAAATTCAAAGTCTCTGTTTATATCATTACCAATGAATAGAATATTTTCAATGTTCTGTGTTTTTTTACCTATCGATTTCCAAAACTTTGTGTCAACAGAAAAAGGAAGATATTCATACTTATGCGAAAAATTTTTTATTAAGTTACTAAATAAATTTAATTCGCCTTTACCAATAAATATGACTCTATTAGATATTTTAATTGATGACTTAATTATTTTTTTTGAAAAGAAACCAGAATTCAAATACTTTTCTCCAAGGCCCATAGGAAAAAATAAAATAGTACATTTTTTAAACAGTTTTATAAAAGCAATTATCAATACGTGAGAAAGATATGCGCTTTCATTTATAAAAACTATATTTTTTGAGTTAATTAGTGTACGAAAATTTTTTATATTAATTGCCTTAAAAAAATATATAGGTAGCCTTGTGGCTCTAATTATTAATTTATCAATTACTCCAGTTTTTTTATCAGGAATCTCAATAAACGTCGTATTTATATCATTTTTCTTTAATTCCAAAAACCCATAGAAAAAATCAGAAGCTGACTTGTCAATTGTTTTAAGCTTTTCTTTTCTACTGCCAGCATACACAAATGTAACATCATATATTTTTTTCACTTTAATTGCTGGATATGTCTTTGTTGATTTTCATGTATATCAATCATATAGTGGTGGTCATATTGAAACTCTTCTGGATTATGTGTTGAGTTAATAATCGTTAAGTTTCCTGATTTAAGCCTCGTTGCTAAAATTTCTGATATTTGCTTCTTTGCTTCAACATCTAGGTTTGCAGTCGACTCGTCTAAAAATATAATCTCACAGTCTCCTACTAGTGCTCTTATAAAAGAGACTTTTTGCATTTGTCCGGAAGATAATGTTTTATTTGTTATTTTTGTTTCAAGAACATTATTTCTTTCTTCGTTAAAAATTTTAAACTCTTTAATAAACTCATATAATATTTCATCTGGAACATTTTCCTTTGAACCATATATTAAATTCTCACGCAAAGTGTCTTCTAGTATTAATGGAGTAGCACCAACATAGCCTACATTTTGACTTGAGCTGATTATCGTTCCACTTGTTGGGTTTAATGCACCAGATAAGATTCCCAATAGTGTACTTTTTCCAGTTCCATTTATACCAGTAACTATGTAATGTTTGTTTTTTTTGAATTCAAGATTTAGATTACTAAAAAACATTTCATCACTATTCATAAATTTGAAATTTAAATTTTTAACTTTTATTGCATCAGCACTATCTGGGTCATTTTCTATGAATACATCTTTAATTGTTTCTTCATTTTCTTCAACTAAAAAAAGCTTTTCTAAGTGGACATGTGAACCAACTAGCATTGATAAGGCAGAGTTGACTGAAGCAAGTGTTTGCACAAGTCTTAAAGTTACGCCAATAAACTCTAAAGATATTAAAGATTTAAATCTTGAAATAACCAATAGTAATGAGAAAGTAAAGATCGCTACTAAATTAGGAACTGTGGCGTTAACATCTGAATAAATAAACTTTTTCTTTTCTGCTCTATAAAGATTTGATAAATTATTATTGAAATTTTTTAATTCGTTTTCTTGTGTTTTCAAAATTTTAACTAAATATAAATTATCAATTATTCTCTGGATGTTTCTTAAAGTTGTTCTTGAAAAATTAAAAGATTCTTCCATAGCTAGTCTGCCCTTTGCTAATAGAAATTTTGTAGGATAATAAAGTAGTAGCACCAAAACACCAAAAACACTTATAGTTTGAAAATTATCATAAGATAAATATGCTAAAAATATAACAACCTGTATAAAGCTAGAAGCAATATTTGCAAATGCATTAAAAAAGTATGCTATATGAACACTCAAAGTCTCTATGTAGTATGTGGCGTCCGAAAGTGAGTAGTTTCCTTTTTTATACACTTCTTCAAGTAAGTAAACTTTCAGACTTTGTTCGACATCTTTACTCAAGGAAAAAATATTATATTTCCCAACAAAATTTAAAATATACCTGAAAATTACGATTACTGGTATAAATATTGGGTTATCAAAGATGATTTGTAAGTACTCGTTCTCAATGTTTACACTATCTGCCAAAATATTTGAAAATGATAAAATTATCAGAATATCTGCAAGACTGATACTATTTGAAACTACCGCTGAAAATAAGATTCTTACTTTCTTTTTTTTAATTTTTGTTAATCTTGAAACATAAAAAATGTCTTTGATTATTTTTTTAAAATTTTTCACAATAAGTTTTTCATCATTTATTTAATCTTTTCAATTCTATTATCATTGCAAATATTTACAATACCTCATATTTACTTATCTAAAACTTATATAAAAAATTAACGTTTTTTAGTGTTAATATCGTAAAATAATTTTAAAAATCTAATTTACAGTAAGTTTAAAATTAATTCTTTTTTTGAAATTAATAAAACTAAAATGATTAAATGAAAGATTTATACTTTATTTTTAAACACCTTAAGACTAAAAAACATAAGAATTTGAATTCAGAACAATATAAATTTAACATAAAAATATTATTCTTGTCATTCTTTCAAAAAGAAATAAATTATAAGCCTGCAACAACTTCTTTGAGGGGTAAAGCCAATTAATACTAAAAGATATATTTCCATGTTGCTTATGGGTGGGTTGGGAAATCAAATCTTCCAGATTTGTAAAAGTAAAGAACTTCAAGATACTGGTTATGAAGTAACAATTGACACATCTAACTTTAGTAAATATAAAAGCTCTAAGGAAGATCTTTTTATTCATAGAGAGCAAATTTTAAACATTCAGGATTTCAAATTTAAAGAAAGTAATAGATTAATTAAAATCTTATTAAACTCATTTATCAATTTAGAAAAAAAAAGGCTTATTCCAAATTTTTTAAATCCATGCAATTTAATTCATGACAATAATATAAGTACAATTGATTTTAAAAAGTTCAACAAAATGATTGGTTACTTTCAAGATGTAGATTTGATATACAAGTACAAAGAGTTTTTAATCAATTCATTATCAGAAAATGAAATTATTCGAAACTCCTTCAACCAAACATCAATTAAAGGGTCAACCATGCTTCATGTCAGGAGAGGTGACTATTTAAATTTGGATGAAGCACTAAACTTGCATTTTTATAAAGAAGCTATTGATTACTGCTCAAAGAATATTGAAAACTTTACATTTGAAGTATTTACAGATGATTCTGAATGGGTCAAAAAGCAAAATATTTTTGATAATGCTTTAAAGATTCACAATGATGACATTTCTAAAGAAAATACCATTATTTCATTTTCAAATATGATTCAAAAAGAAAATTTTATCATTGGTAATAGTACGTTTTCTTTAATAGCCGCTATTTTAGGTTCATCTCAATACTCAAAATTTATAGTTGCTGATCCATGGTTTAGGAACAAGAGTAAAAATCTCAATTTTAAAAATAATTGGATAAAAATTAAAAATCAGAAATATACTTAACTCAGAACATAAATACCAGTGAATTAAATTGATAAAAAAAGATAACTTAAATCATCTTAGCCCAAATGATATATGTAACATACTTGGATTTTTTGATTCAATTAACAACTCAAGTTATTGCATAATAAAAGAAAACTCTGAGTTTCAACTATTAAAGCTCCAATCCGATATTGACGTAATAGTTGAAAACTTTGAATTGTTTGAACAGCTTTTAATTCAATATTTTCACCAATTTAAAAATTATTCAATAAATAAAATTGAAAAAGGTGGTTGGAAATCATTTTTTGATATTTACATTGATAATGAATTTGTTATTAGATTAGATATTTATTTTAAAAAACACCCAACTGGTAGTTTGATTTTGAAAAAAAATTTTTACGATGATCTTTTTTCTGAAAAAACTGTGAAAACAATTAAATTTAATAGTCTGGAGTTTAAAGTAAATACGGCAAGTTTAAAATATGACATATTAGTTCGAATAATCGAACTATATTTGTATCCTTTTAAAACTCATCATAAAAAATATTTAAATCAAAATATAAAAGAAGTGGAAAAACTTGAATTTTTTATTCAGGAATATATTGATGTTGATGTAAAAAAAGTTTTAAAACGGAGTTTAGTTTTTTTCCTTATCAAAAAATATCTGTACAGATTTAAAAACTTAATAAAAAGAAAAATATTATTCAATAAATTTATTGAGAAAATTTTTTTAAAATCTTTAAATTTTAAACACGAGGAAAAAAAAGTTATTGATATTGGTTGGACAAAGGTTGAAGTCTCATCCTCAATTGTAGTTCCGATTGAAAGCATAAATATTAATTTGCAAACTCATGGTGAATTGGTGGTCAGTAATATTAAAGAATCGCCTCATTATCATTTTATTAGTGGATACTCAGGTAATAAAAATTTTCCAAGTAATAATTACAAAAAATATCTTTTAAACCAATCAAAAGATATTAGTTCTAAATGCTTAGAACTAAAGATAGCTTCATTTATTAAACTTTATGATACCTATCAAAAAGAAGATACAGAGTTTAAATTGATAGTGCAACGAAACAAGAGTTTGTTTTTTAAAAAATCTCCTGTTTTGCTTGATGGTGTTCACAGATTAGCTATCTTAAAACTTGATGATGTAAAACATGTAAAATGCTATGTCAGTGATAATTAATGAATAATCAACAATTAGATAAACTGGATATTTTTCTTAATAAAGCAAGTTGGAGCTATAAAAAATATAAATCATATTTAAAATTGCGAGAAATATTTGTTCTTGAGTTAATAGATATATTTGAAAATAACGAGATTGATTATTATTTGTATTCAGAATTTAGTACCAAAAATAAACATGAGTTTCATAAGAGAGAGTTTGATAAATTTTATATTAAAAAATCTAATAGTTTTAAAGCCCTACAATCGGATATAGTTGAAAAAGAATTTGAAATATTTGATTTCAAAGACAGTTTGCTTTTTTTAAAAAAACAAGATGTCATTTTTGTAGTTCACCAATTTTCTAAATTAAGAACATTAGCAATCAAAAAACAAGTAGCATTGGGAAGTAAGAATATTTATATCGCCTATGAACCGTTAATTAACAATAAATTATCATCAAAAATAAAAAATTTTGTTACCACCTTTTCTAAATTTTATTTTAGAATCAAAATCTTAGGATTTAAAAATACATTTTTTTATGATAATGACAAAGTTTATAAACTTTCTTATTCAAAATTTTTAAATTTAACATTTGAACCAGAAGACTCTGTTAATTGGTTACTACGTTCGCGTCACTTAAATTTGATAACTAATAATAAGGAGTTTATCAAAATAAAAGACATAATCGGTTACCTAAAAGAGAATAATAATTTAGAAAACAAGATGAATAATGTCATTGAGGTAAATACTCAGTACAAATTTGAAGAGCCGATTCATTTAAATAGAAAATTTTGGGAAAGTGGAAATAATTTTTTTATTTACCCTATTTATTTCAGATATAGAAAAAATGTAATTCCATATAAAGAAAGCAATCAATATATTGAAGAGGATCCTGGCATTAATCTTTATTCATTTGAATACTTCGATAAGCTCCAGAGTATGACTGACAAGGAAGTTGAAGATTTTTTGCTTAAAAACCCTATCGAAATAACTAAAGATTACATAACCAGTGGAAGGCACAGAGTTGCGGCAATGATCGGTAGATTAGTTATAGATCAAAAATATTTAACAATGTATTTTAAACTAAAGTAGTTTTTTTAAACTTTTATGAATTTTTTAATTTTTTGTGTATAAAACCTAGCTTTTTTTAAATTTTTTTCAAAGAACCTAAACAAGATTGACTTAAATTTAAATTTTATTTCTATAAACCAGTCTTCTTTTATTTCGTAGGTATTACCAAGCCCTTCTTTTTTAAATTTATTAATTTCATCAACCCAATATTGAATTTTTAGTTTATTCAGATTCTCAAAATTTAATTCATTGGCCTTTGTTTTTAAAAAATCAATATTGATATCATTAATGTCATCAAAAAATATAACTGGCAACCCTTCTAGGTTTTTATAAGTTGAGTGATACTTTGTAACAGGAATAGATCCGGAATAAAGAGTTTCCCAAAATCGATGTGTATCATAACCATTTCCCCATGGGCAAAATACAAATTTATATTTGTTTAAATCATTTGCATACTCTTCAAGGGTTAGAGTTGGTTCTTTGACAATTGCCCAATCTAAATCTTCAAAATATTTTAAAGCAACTTCTCTTTCTTTATAATTTGTACTCTTTACAAGATTTATATATAACTTTTCTTCCTTTTTTCCTAAAATATTGAGCTTTTCGAAATGACTTGGCAGTAAATTGTTAGTCGTATAATTATTTGCAATCCCTAACGGTATAGGAATTAAGTCTTTGTCGTCATAGTCTGTATTTATTGCAAACCATTTTGATATTGAATTTGGTTTTGTTTTAAATAATTTTTGTTCAATTGGATAATCTGCTTGGTGCGATAATAGTATTATATTTTTTAAATCTTTCTCTTTCTTTAGATATTGAAACAAAAGTTTAATAGAACCTGAATGAACAAATACAACATCACCGTCTTTTAATCTAAAATCAGTTAGTCTATACAAGGTAATTTTTTCATTAGACTTTTTGGAAATTTTAACATTGTTTATATGTAGATCTTGAAATAATTTAGTTGGTAAAGCCTCTGAAAATACAACATCTGCATAACGTGCCAAATTGTTACTTGTTATGTAGTTTTCAGCCTGAAGTTTTTCTGCCATATTAATTGAAATTTTTCCAAGGCATATTTCCTGAATTGTAAAGTTTATTCATGTTCAAATATTCCCTGTAAGTATCCATCGGTTCAAAAAATCCGAAATGTTTAAATGCATAAAGCTCTCCATCCTTAGATAATTCAGCAAGGGGTTTAGATTCTAAGGTTGATTCATAATTAAGATATTTAAGAAAATTTTTTTCAAAAATCATAAATCCAATGTTAACAAAACCATCTAATTTGGGTTTTTCTATAAAGCTTTCAACTCTAGATTCTTTATTGAAATTTACTAAGCCAAATCTAGACACTGGATTTGTTACAGTCATTGTGCCAATACTGTTATTTTTTTTATGAAAATCAATCAATTTATTTATATTGACATTTGCTAGACCGTCTCCATAAGTAACAAGAAATCTTTCTTCTAAAATATCTTCAATCTTTTTAATTCTTCCACCTGTGTTTGTATCTAACCCAGTTTCAACAACTCTAACATTTTTTTTATTTTTAAAGTGTTCCTCAATTATATTTCCAAGGTAACCAGTTGGAATTACAAATTCAAAATTCCCAAAATATTCAAAAATCTCAATTAAATGATCAATTACTGGCTTATCTCCAATACTTACCATTGGCTTTGGAAGGTCTGTTGTCATTTCACGCATTCGCGTTCCTTTACCGCCAGCTAAAATAACAACTTGTTTTAAAAAAGGCATTAATATTATTTTATCGGATACTTATTATTGAAATGTTAAATAATGATCTAATTATTTCAGGGTCTTCTGGATTTATAGGAACTAATTTATTAAATTATCTTCAAAATCAAAATATATACAGAGTCAAAAAAGATAAAAGTAATGAAGAAATTTATTTTTTAGATTCTTTAAATAACAAAATAAATAAATTAGAAAGCAGTAACAAATTTACATTTATACACTTGGCTACTTTTTTTACAAAAGATATTTCATTAGATAAATTTGTTTATGAATCAAATTATCTATACGGTAAAAGAATATTAAATAAGTTAGAAAATATAAATTTAGAAAAAATTATTTATACCAATTCTATGTATTGCTATTATCCAGACAGCAAAACAAGAGAATTACAGTACACAAAAAGTAAACTTGAATTTTCAGGTTATTTAAATAAATATTGTGTTGATAAGAAAATTTCATATGAAGAAATCTTTCTCGACAACACATACGGACCAAATGACTCTAGAGACAAAATATTACCAAATATAGCAAAGAGTATTTTAAATTTTCAAGAAAATCCTATACTGAATCCAAACAATTTAGTAAATCTTATCCATGTCGATGATGTGGTTTCCCAACTCATAGATGCTGCAAATAGGAGTGGTAGTTATAAGTATGCAATGTTAAATAAAAAATCCATCTTACTTATATCTATTTACGAATATCTAAATGAATATTTTACAAAAGGAATAGCAAATAAACATTTGCTTAAATATTCTAAAAACAATTATTTAGATTTTCCATTTGAAAATATTTTTGAAACAAAAGACAAAGTTAAAGACGCCGAAGGATTGCTAGAATTAATTAATAATGTTAATTGAAAATTTTTCTGCTCAATTTAGTGAAGTGAAGATTGCATCTGGAGTATTTTTTGAAGATGACAGAGGTTCTTTAAAAAAATCTATGCATACTAAAAAAATTAATGAACTTATGGGTCAAGTCAATGAAGTTTTATGTACCACATCAAAAAAAAATGTAATTAGAGGTTTACATTTTCAAGAACAACCTCATGAAATAAGTAAATTCGTAACTTGTGTTAAAGGAAAAATATTAGATGTATTTGTAGATCTAAGAAAAGATTCTAAAAATTTTGGAAAGTTTGGTTCTAAAATTTTAAATGAAAGTGATAAACTTGCTCTTTTTGTGCCTGAGGGGTTTGCTCACGGGTTTTCAACTTTATCTGATGAATCTATAGTAGTTTATTTGCAATCTGGTGATTTCAATTTAAATTATGATAGATCTATAAACCCTCTTAGCCTAGATGTTGATTGGCATGTAGAGAAACCCATAATTTCAGACAAAGACAAAAATGCAATCAATTTTGTGGATTATGCTAATTTAAAT
>Ga0181566_10002598_pt1 | contig 14861 bp, 15 predicted proteins | sample 101ome_15_FD_133762 | JGI IMG/M metagenome (GOLD analysis project Ga0181566, IMG submission 133762) | Coastal salt marsh microbial communities from the Groves Creek Marsh, Skidaway Island, Georgia - 101402AT metaG (megahit assembly) | ecosystem: Environmental > Aquatic > Marine > Intertidal... | reverse complement strand
TCATATAGCCATGCATCAGCAATTCACCGCTGGCAAAATCTGTGGTGACAACAGGAATAAGGCCATTGGCGTCAAATTTCGGCGCCAGCATATGGCCTTCTTCAACCTGTTCTACGGTTTCGCGCGGTGCAAAAGGACCTGTCATAAATAAACCCTCTAAAAAGTTGAGGGACTTATAGACCTAGCTGTTAATCATGGCAAGGAAGCGCGCTTCCATTTTCGGGTCTTCGGCAAACACACCGGTAAATTGCGTGGTGATGGTGGCCACATCGGGCTTTCTGATGCCGCGTGTCGTCATGCATTGGTGCTTGGCATCGACCAAAATGGCAATACCGGCCGGTTCCATGACGCGCTGAATGCAATCGACGATTTGCGCCGTCATGGTTTCTTGCGTTTGCAGACGTTTGGCGAATATCTCAATCACCCGTGCCAATTTGGAAATGCCGACAACCTTATCGACCGGCATATAGGCGATGTGCACTTTGCCCAAAATCGCCACCATATGGTGCTCGCAATGGCTTTCCAGCGCAATATCGCGCAGCATGACCATATCGTCATAGCCTTCGACATCTTCAAAAGTGCGTCCCAGCACTTCTTCAGGGTCTTCGTCATAGCCGGCAAAAAATTCCTGATAAGCTTTGACAACCCGTTTTGGCGTGTCAACCAGCCCTTCGCGATCCGGATTGTCTCCGGCCCAAGAAATCAGTGTGCGAACTGCTGCTTCAGCTTCTTCGCGTGAAGGTTTTTCCACTTTAACGTCCCGTTCCCTAATCACCGGCGTTTTACTGCCGTCAACTCTTGCGTCCATTTTAGCCTCACCCTACGGGATATACGCCCCGGTATTCGTCAGGCACGCTGTATGCCCAATGTGTTCATGGCCCCAGCAGTCATGGCCTTATGCCATGATACGATGGATACGCCGCCACATAAAATACGCACAAGGATTTGCATTGATGCAAACGCGCTATTGCTTATTACTCAGAATTTGCAATGCGGTAAACATTACCTCGCGCGACGGGTCAGGTGACATCCGGTCGCAGCCACATGTTCTACGTCTTTGATAATAGGCCAGATTGAGGAAATTACCAGTTAAACCAAGAAATCCGCAAAAGCGCTTGCTGGCTTTGGGGTGCGGCAGTATTGTGCGCTCATGGACAGCCAGCTTGTTTTACACAATAGCCAATCGCGGCAAAAAGAAGTTTTTGTGCCGCAAAACCCTGCCCGAGTGACAATTTATGTATGCGGGCCAACGGTTTACGGCGCGTGCCATATCGGCAATTTTCGGCCTGCCGTTGTGTTCGACGTGCTGGTGCGGGTGTTGCGCACGCTTTATCCGCAAGTGGTTTACGCGCGAAACATTACCGATATTGACGATAAAATTAATGCCAAAGCGGCCGAAGAAGGGGTCGATATTTCCGAAATTTCGGCCCGTTTTCACAAAAAATACCTCGAAGACATTGCGCAAATCGGGGTTTTGCCGCCCGATATTGAGCCTTTCGCCACCGGCCATATGGGCGAAATGCAGGCCATGATAAGCGGTCTGATTGCCGCCGATTATGCTTATGAAGCAGAAGGTCATGTGCTGTTTGACGTGACGCAAGACGGCGAATATGGCGGCCTGTCGGGGCGCTCGCAAGAAGATATGCTGGCCGGTGCGCGCGTTGAAGTGGCGCCCTATAAGAAAAACCCCGGCGACTTCGTGCTGTGGAAGCCGTCAACCGAGGAGCAGCCGGGCTGGGACAGCGTGTGGGGGCGCGGGCGTCCGGGCTGGCATATTGAATGCTCGGCGATGATTGAAAAACATCTGGGCGAAACCATTGATATTCATGGCGGCGGGGCGGATTTGCAGTTCCCCCATCATGAAAATGAAGCGGCGCAAAGCCGCTGCGCCCATGCCGCCCCATTGGCGCGCTATTGGCTGCATAATGGCATGCTGAATATTGGCGGCGAGAAAATGTCGAAATCGCTCGGCAATATTATGGTGATGGATGATTTGTTGGCGCACGCGCCGGGCGAAGCGGTGCGGTTGGCATTGTTGCAAGGCCAATATCGCCAAAGGCTCGATTTCACGCCCGATTTGCTGACGCAATCCAAAAAGAACCTCGACCGACTATATGGCGCATTGCGCGATTCGGCCGATATTGAGGCGGCGGAAACCGACGCGCCCGAAGGTTTTATGGCCGCGCTGTGCGATGATTTGAACACGCCGAAAGCTTTGGCCGAATTGTTCGCCCTGGCCAAGCGCGCCGATACCCCCGACGGCAAAGGCGCTTTGCTGGCAGCGGGTAAGCTGATGGGGCTGCTGGAGCAAAACCCTGAAGAGTGGTTTGCCGCGCAAACCGCCGACGCTGATATTGATGCGGCGGCGGTGGAAGCACTGATTGCCGAACGGACGCAAGCGCGTGCCGATAAAGATTATGCGGCGGCTGATGCGGCGCGCGACAAGTTGACCGCTATGGGCGTCACCATTGAAGACACCGCCGATGGCACGATTTGGAAGCCGGCAAAATGATGCCAAAGCGATGATGCCGAAACCATGATGAACGAGCTTTACAATCAGCGCATTTTGAAGCTGGCGGCCGACATTTCGCATATCGGCAGGCTCGATGCGCCGCACGCGGCAGCTGACGCGCAATCGCGGCTGTGTGGCTCAAAAGTGCATGTGGAATTGAGCTTGGCCGATGATGGTAAGATTGCCGCTTTCGCGCATGAGGTCGAGGCTTGCGCGCTAGGGCAGGCCTCCAGCTCGGTCATGGCGCGCGAAATTATCGGCTCCAGCCCGCAAGAATTGCGCCAAGTTGGTGCCACCATGCGCGCCATGTTTAAACAAAACGGCGCGCCGCCGACCGGCCGCTGGGCCGACCTCGAAGTATTGGAGCCGGTGCGCGAGTATAAAAACCGCCACGCCTCAACGCTCTTGACCTTTGATGCAGTGGAAGACTGTTTGCAGCAATTAGGGGTTTAAAGCCCCAACACCGTTACTTTTACCTTTTTGGCTTTGCCGACTTCCACGCCCTCGGCGTCGCGGATGGCTTTTTTGATCGGCAAGAGATAGCTTTTGCGTTCTTTCGACGGAAACATGGAGGTTTGCCATTCGCTGCTGCCAATGCGCGCATTGACTTTCAGCGATTTGAAACCGCGCTGCACATGTTTGGTGAAATGCTGGGCATGGTCGCTCATATCTTGCGGCATGGTGATGAACCACCAATCGGTTTTCTTGCCCGACCAGAGCCACACCTCGCCCTCAAATTCATATTCCAGCGTGTCCATTTTTGCCCCTATGCGCGATATTTTGCTACTATAAGCGCCATGATGGGGCGTGTCTTTGAATTCTTGGTTTTGCTGCCGGTGCATATTTACCGGTTTGTCATCTCGCCCGTGATAGGGCCGCGCTGTCGCTTCCAGCCGACATGCTCGGAATATGCGGTGGCGGCGGTGCGCGCGCATGGCGCTTGGGCCGGTTTGTGGCTCAGCTTGAAGCGCTTGTCGCAATGCCACCCGATTGAAGCGCTGGGGGCGGGGCATGGTTTTGACCCCGTGCCTGTTGAGATTTCACGCGCAGCTTGGTATGCACCTTGGAAGATTAAAGCCAGAGGCGATTCTGACCGATGATTACGCTGACCTTACCCGATGGTGCGACACGCCAATTTGACGGCCCGATTGACGGGCTTGCTTTTGCCGAAAGCATTTCCAAATCACTGGCCAAAAAAGCATTGGCATGGAAGGTCAATGGCGAAGTGATTGACTTGGCGAGGCCGGTAGCTGCCAATGCCGAGGTTGCGGTGATTACCGCCGCCGATGAAGACGGCGTCGATTTGATGCGCCATGACTGCGCGCATGTGTTGGCCGAAGCGGTGCAGGAGCTTTTCCCCGGCACGCAAGTGACCATCGGGCCGGTGATTGAAAACGGCTTTTATTATGATTTCGCGCGCGAAACGCCGTTCAGCCTTGATGACCTTGAGGCGATTGAAAAGCGCATGAAGGAAATCGTTGACCGCAATGAAGAGATTGTCCGTGAAGAATGGGATCGCGATGAAGCGGTGGCGCATTTCCGCGAGATTGGCGAAGAATATAAGGCAGAAATTATTGCTGCCATTCCCGCTGACCAAACGATTACGGTGTACCGGCAGGGCGCATGGAAAGATTTGTGCCGTGGCCCGCATTTGCCGTCCACCGGCAAGCTGGGCAAAGCCTTTAAGCTGACCAAGCTGGCCGGTGCCTATTGGCGCGGCGACAGCAATAATGAAATGTTGCAGCGTATTTACGGCACATGCTGGGGCAATGAAAAAGATTTGAAAGCCTATCTGCATATGGTGGAAGAAGCCGAAAAGCGCGACCACCGCAAGCTGGGCCGCGAAATGGATTTGTTCCATTTGCAAGAAGAAGCGCAAGGCAGCGTTTTTTGGCACGCCAAAGGCTACATAATTTGGCAGCAGCTCGAGCAATATATTCGCCGCCGCCTCAACGCGCATCACTATGAAGAAGTGAAGACGCCGCAACTTTTGGATAAGCGCTTTTGGGAGCAATCGGGCCATTGGGATAAGTTCCGCGAAAACATGTTTGTCGTGCCCGATGAAGTGCCGTCAACCGAAGAGGGCGCGGCGGTGATTTCCGCCAATGCCGATTTAATGGCCATCAAGCCGATGAATTGTCCGGCCCATGTGCAGATTTTCAAACAGGGCATTAAGTCCTATCGCGACCTGCCGATACGCATGGCCGAGTTCGGCTGTTGCCACCGCAATGAGGCGCATGGAGCGCTGCACGGGCTGATGCGGGTGCGGCAAATGACGCAAGATGATGCCCATATTTTCTGCCGCGAAGACCAGATTATTTCAGAAGCGGTCGATTTTTGCGGATTGGTGACGCAAGTTTATACCGATCTCGGTTTTGAAGATGTCTCGGTCAAATTGGCGCTGCGGCCTGATATGCGCGCCGGTGATGACGCTGTATGGGACCGTGCCGAGCAAGGCCTGCGTGATGCGCTGAGTGAGGTCGGTCTCGCATGGGAAGAACTGCCCAATGAAGGCGCGTTTTACGGCCCGAAAATTGAATATCATTTGCGCGACGCGATTGGCCGCACCTGGCAATGCGGCACGCTGCAACTCGACTTTGTGCTGCCCGAGCGGCTTGATGCCGCCTATATCGGCGAAGACGGCAATAAGCATCGTCCGGTCATGTTGCACCGCGCGGTTTTGGGCACGCTGGAGCGCTTTATCGGCATTATGCTGGAAAGCTATGCCGGTAAAATGCCGCTTTGGCTCGCGCCGGAGCAAGTAGTGGTATGCCCGATTACCTCAGATGCCGATGATTATGCGCATCAGGTCGTTGCCGCCTTGCAAGCGCAAGGCCTGCGCGCGCGTGCCGATATCCGTAACGAAAAGATTAATTACAAAGTGCGCGAGCATTCGGTCGCCAAAGTGCCGGTGATTTTGGCGGTCGGCATGCGCGAGGCGGATGAGGGCACAGTGTCCATGCGCCGCCTTGGTTCGAAAGAGCAAAGCGTGACGGCTCTGGATGAGGCGGTGGTAGCATTGGCGGCAGAGGCGACGCCACCCGATTTGCGTAGTTAAAACTGCCACTCGATTTCCAGCACAGCATAATCATTTTTCTGAACACCGGCATTGCCGAGTGGGGCGCGGCTCGTCCCATCTTTCAATCGAAATTTCAATGCGCGCCCATTTGGTGACCATTCGGCGTAATAGCTATGGGTGAGTGCGGCATAGGGTGATCGATAATCAACATAGTTCAACGCCTCGCTGCCCAAGCTGACGGGGCCGAAACCGAGGTTGAAGCGATACAGCCAATTGCGCGCAAAGCGGCCATCGCCGCGTATCTGGTCGAGTTCAATTTCTTGGCCGATATGGAAGCGGCCGATGGATATTTAATCGGCCAACGCCAATGTCGCCGCGTAAATATCCGCTTCATCTTGCAAGCCGAGCGTCATGGAAGCGCGCTTTTCGCGGGTCATGTCCTCAAAAGGCAGCGCCGCTTTGGCAAGCTGATAAACAAAAGGCGGCAGCAAGCCTGTGGCCAGTGCCTTTGTGTCAAACATAATGCCGAGGCGGTTTTCCTCATTGCGGCGCTGGCCTTGCGGCAAGCGTGACTTTTGTCTTCCGGTTTTGGCGGTGAGCGCGAAATTGTCGCTCAGCCCATATTCCAGCAAAAGCGACCGGTAGATTTCCCGATGACGAAAATGGACAATATTCTTTGTCGCCTGTTTATGTTCAATGTGATTGGCAATCAGTTTGCTGTGGTCTTTTTCAGGCAGCCACGCGCCCGCATGGGCACAAGAGAGGAAACCAAAAACTAAAATAAATGCGGTGGCCAAACGGCGCATAACGGTTCTCCGTTTATTATTTTTCAACGCTATTTGACTTTAATGGGGCGCAGCTATATCGCAGGTAACGCCTTAAGGAGAATAACACGGCATGGTCGAAACCACAGAGTTTTTGAAAAAGCGTCGTTCGGTTCTGGCGCGTAATATGACCGCGCCGGGCCCTGATGATGCACAGCTGCGCGAATTGCTGAGTATTGCCGCGCGTGTGCCTGACCATGGCAAGCTCGCGCCTTGGCGCTTTGTGGTTTTGCAGGGCGATGATCGCGCCAAATTGGGTCATATTGCCGCCACCGCCTTGGGTGATGACAGCGTGGCTGAGCATTATGAACGCGCGCCGTGCGTCGTCGCTGTTTTGGCCTGCCCGAAAGAGCATCCGAAAATTCCGCGCAGTGAAATGATTTTATCGGCCGGCGCGGCCTGCATGAATTTGCTGACGGGGGCGCAATCTATGGGCTTTGCCGCGCAATGGCTGACAGGTGCTGCCGCCTATGAAGAATCTGTGCTGCGCGCGCTTGGCGGCGCGCAGGGCGATGAGATAGCCGGTTTTATTTATATCGGCACAGCAGCCGAAGCGCCGAGCGAGAGGGCGCGCCCCGAATTGGACGATGTTGTCAGCTTCGGCTTGGCCGATTAGGTGCACCCATGAACAGTCTGACCCACGATATCAAGACATTGCTCAATCTCGCTTGGCCGGTGGTGATTTCGCGCGTCGGCATTTTGACGCTCGGCATTACAGACACGGTAATGGTCGGGCGCTATGCGTCAGAGCATCTCGCCTATCTCGGCATCGGTATGGTGCCGAGCAATATTTATATCCTCATCATGATTGGCTTGCTCATGGGCACATCGGTTTTGGTGTCCAACCGCTTTGGCGCGGGGCAATATGAAAAAACCGGCGAAGTGTTGTGGCACGCGCTGCCCTGGGGTTTTGCCATCGGAGTCATCGGTTTTTTGTTTTGCTATTTCGGCGAGTTTTGGCTGCTCTTGACCGGCCAAGATGCGGTATTGGCTGAAAAGGGCGGGCATATTTCCATCATTGCCGGATTGAGCTTGCCGCTGGCTGCGGTGCATATGACGACGGGTTTTTTCCTTGAGGGTATTCGCAATCCGCGCCCCGGCATGGTGATTATGATTGCCGCCAATATCATCAATATTTTTGCCAATTATTTTTTGGTCTATGGCGTTTACGGTTTCCCCGAATTGGGCGCGGAAGGCTCGATTTGGGCGACCTTTATCGTGCGTTGTATGCAAGTGGTGGCCATTTTGTCTTATGTCTGGTTTTTAATCGACCATGAAAAATTTGGCCTGCGGAAGCCGAAAATCACTTGGCGCGGTGGCACGGAATTGCGCCGCATCGGTTATGCTTCGGGCATTTCAATGGGACTGGAAAACGGCGCGTTTAATGCGCTGGCGCTGTTTGCCGGTTTTCTCGGCACGGCCGTTGTCGCGGCGCATGTCATTATGATTAATGTGTTTGCGGTTTTCTTCATGATGGGGCTGGGCTTTGGTGTCGCCACGGCGGTCAGTGTCGGCAATGCCAATGGCGCAGGCGATATGGAGCAAGTGTCTCGCTGGGCTTGGCTCGGCCTGTCATTGCAGAGCATTATCATGATTGTTGCCGGGGTGCTGATGTGGCTGACCGCGCAAAGCACAGGCGAATTTTTCTCAAATGACCCTGCCGTTTACAATCTTGCGGCGGCGATGATTGCATGGGTTTCCATGTCGCTGGTGTTTGATACCGGCCAGTCGCTCATGGCCATGGCCTTGCGCGCGCGCGGCGATACATGGGCACCGACTTTCATTCACTTTCTTGCTTATGGAGTGGTGATGATACCGCTCGCCTATGTGTTGATTTTCCCCCTCGGGCGCGGTGCGATGGGGCTTGCCGATAGCGTCATTCTCGGCACTTTTGTGCCGTTCATGCTGGTCATGTTGCGCTATCGCAAGCTTGACCGACGCGCCTTAAAAACCCAAACAGTCTAGTCTTTGTGCTGGCCGATAATACCGGCTTCGAGATATTTTTCGCGCGTTTCTTCATCAATGCCGAATTGTTCCAGCACATCCATTGTATGCTGACCGATTTCCGGCAGCGGCCCTTTCGGGTCGGTGCTTTCATCACCAAAGCGAATGGGTGAGGCAATGTTTTTATAGCTCGTGCCATCGGCTTTCGGCATATCGACATAAACACCGGCAGCATGCATTTGCGGGTCTTCAAAAGCTTGCTCAAAAGTTTGCACCGGCGACCAGATGAGCCCGGCCTCGTCTAGAATCGGTGTCCATTCTGCAAGTGTTTTTTCGGCAAATGCCGCGTCCATTATGGCAATCAAATCGACGCCATTGCGGCGGCGGTCGCGCAAGCTGCCAAAGCGCTCATCTTCCAGCAATTCTTCGCGACCCATGGCGCGCGCCACATCGGGCCAATCGGGTTCGCCCGGGCGGCCATTAATGAACAACCAGCATTCATCTTTGGTCATGTAGAAATTATTAATAGCGACAATCGCTTCGTCGCGTGGACGCGAGCGTGCGATGCGGCCATAACGCAACCATGTGCCATAATCGCAGCCGACCGTATAGGCGGCGGAACGAATAAGCGAACTCTCTACCAAAGTGCCTTTGCCGGTGTCGCGGGCTTTTAACAGCGCAGCCAAAATACCACTGGCCGTTGCAATGCCGGTAATATGGTCACCTGCTGCCGTGCGCAGCGGTGCGGGGGCTGCGCCTTTCGGTGTCATAATCCAGCCAAAGCCCGATTTGGCGTTAAACGCCGCCGTGTCAAAGCCCGGCTTGTCGGCTTCGTCGCCCTCAAGCCCGAAGCCTGTGACGCTGGCATAAACCAGCTTCGGATTGATTTTGGACAGCGTGTCGAAATCCAAACCTTGTTGCTTTAATTGGCCGGGGCGCACATTGGTCAAAAATACATCAGCATCTTCCACCAGTTTGCGGACAATCTCGCGCCCTTCTTCCGTGCCGGTGTTGACGGCAATGGCGCGCTTTCCTCGGTTATCAAGCGCCGATACCGGATTGTCAGGATAATCATCGGTCATGGCGCTGGCGTAAAACTTCCGCATCGGGCAACCGCCCAGTGGCTCAATCTTAATAACATCGGCGCCCCAATCGGCCATAATGCCGCCGGCTGACGGCGCCGCGATATAAGTTGCCATTTCAATAATTTTAATGCCTTCAAGCATGGCCAGATCTCCCATTTGCCGATAACTTAAAGCGAGGAAGTATGAAAAGGCAATGACCGAAAAACAGATAAGAAAAACGCTCTTGGCCAAGCGGCAGGAATTGACCGATTTGCTTGATGTCAGTGCTGATGGTGCGGCGCCGGTTGAGTTGGACCAAACACAGCAAGGGCGCTTGTCGCGCATGGATGCGCTGCAGCAACAGGCGATGGCGGCAGAGACGCAACGCCGCCGTCATCGGCAATTGCAGATGCTTGATGCGGCTTTGCAACGTTTGGATGAAGGCGAATACGGCTATTGCGTCAATTGCGGTGAGGAAATTGAGGCCGACCGTCTCACGCTCGACCCGGCCACGCCGTTTTGTATTGCGCATGCGCGATAAGCACTTGCCGCGCCTCGCGCCAGCATAGCGACCGCAGGGAGCGACGTCGGCCAGACAAGGGCTTGCCCCACGGGCGGAGCACCTCTATCTAGTCTGCATGAATTATTTCACCTTTATTGGCGCGCATTACCGCTTTCTGCTCTTCGGCTTTTTGATGATGGGGTTGTCGAATTTCGGACAGACTTTCTTCATCGCGCTTTACAGCAATGAAATACGCGGCCTGTTCGGCCTCTCCAATGCCGGATTTGGTGGCCTTTACTCGGCCATGACGCTGCTCAGCGCGGCGGTGATGCTTTATTCGGGGCGCTTTATTGATGCTTGGCCGCTCCGTCGTTTCACCTTGTTTGTGCTGGGTGGGCTGGCCTTGGGCTGTCTCATAATGGCCTCGGCGCAGCATATGATTGCGCTCGCTGCCGCGTTGTTTCTGCTGCGCCATTTCGGGCAAGGGCTGTCGAGCCATACCGGCATGACGACGGCGGGGCGTTCTTTCGAAGCCAATCGCGGGCAAGCTGTTTCGCTTGTGCAGTTGGGCTATGCCGGTTTTGAGGGGTTCTTCCCGCTCATGGCGGTGGCGCTCATGACCTATATTGGTTGGCAAACAAGCTGGCTTGTCTTTGCTGCTGCTTTGGTGCTGTTGGCTGTGCCTTTGCAGCTTTATCTCAGTGCGGCTGAGCCGAAAAATATTCATGATGATGAACCTGTCGATATTGAAACGGCTTCAGCGGACCGTGGCGACGTGCTGCGCGACCGGCGTTTTTATATGGTGATGCCGCTCTATCTCGCGCCACCGTTTTTCCTGACCGGCCTGTTTTTCCACCAAGTGCAATTGTCCGAAAGCCGCGACTGGCCCATTGAGGCTTTGGCGGCTGCCTTTTCTCTTTATGCCTTTGCCAAAGTCACCATCTCATTACTGACCGGCCCCAGCATTGATCGGCTGTCGGCTTTGCGGCTTATGCCGTTAAGTGCTGCACCGCTCATTTTGGCCTTGAGCCTGCTGCTTATCCCCTATGATGCATTCGGTGAGTGGACGCCGTTTATCTATATGGGGCTTATCGGCATTAATCTCGGCATGGCGGGGCCGATTAGTGGCGGCTTGTGGCCGGAGCTTTTCGGCACGGCGCATTTGGGCGCGATACGTTCATTGACCTCGCCCATTGTCATCAGCGCCACGGCGGCGGCACCCGTCTTGTTCGGCGCGGCAATTGATATGGGCGTCGCCTTTAACACGCTGGCAAGTGGCGCAATTGTCTTCATAATTATCGCCGCTTTGCTTGCCTTTTCAGTGCCAGCCGATAAACTCGCCGCCAAAAGGGGAGAGCATACTGAGTAAAGAGGCGTTAATTCCGGCGGCAACCGTGATGATGTTGCGCGACACGGCTGACGGCCCTGAAGTGTTTATGGTGGTGCGCCATCACGAAATTGACTTCGCTTCCGGCGCGCTTGTTTTCCCCGGCGGTAAAGTTGACAAGCCCGATTTCGACCCGGCCCTGCGCGCTTATTGTGGCAGTGCTGATGATTATGATGATAAGGAACTGGCTTTGCGTGTCGCCTCCATTCGCGAGAGCTTTGAAGAATGCGGCATTTTGCTGGCCCGAGAAAAAGGCAATAGCGATTTTATCTCTGCCGAGAGGTTAAATGCATTGGAAGGCTGGCGCGACCGTTTCAATAATGGCGAGGCGACCATGCTCGAATTTGCCGAAGCGGAAAATCTTGAATTTGCAGTTGATGCGCTCGGCTTTTTCGCCCATTGGATTACACCGGAAATGATGCCCAAGCGCTTCGATACTTATTTCTATATGGCGCGCGCACCGCAAGACCATATCGGCTTGCATGACGGCAGCGAAAGCGTTGACAGTATTTGGATTACCGCCAAGCAAGCTTTGGCCGATGCCGACGCCAAAAAGCGCACGGTTATTTTTCCGACCCGCATGAATATTGAAAAATTCGCCAAGCGGAAAAGTGTCGATGACGCGCTGGCGCAATGCGGCGATGTTGTCACCGTTACGCCGTTTATCGAGAAAGAGGGCGAGAAATCATTTTTGCGCATTCAAGCCAATGCCGGTTATGGCGATCCGAAGGAAGATGTGACGCGCGGCCTATAGGCTTTACGGCACAAATTGCTCGGCCAAAATGCGCTCATCAAGGCCATGGTCCTTGTCAAACAGCATCAGCAAATTATGCGCCTTTGACTGGCGCACGCTAACCTCAACAACATTTCGAAACTCGCTATGGTCGGCGACCGCGCTAATCGGGCGCTTATTGGCCTCCAGCGCGCGAAAGGTCACTTTTGCATTTTCCGGCAATAGAGCACCGCGCCAACGCCGCGGTCGAAAAGCCGAAATCGGCGTGAGGGCCAGCAATTTTGCATCAATCGGCAAAATCGGCCCATGCGCTGACAGATTATAGGCGGTGCTGCCGGCCGGTGTGGCCAGCAGAGCGCCGTCGCAAATCAATTCATCCATGCGTATTTTGCCGTCGATTGAAATTTCCAATTTGGCCGCTTGCGCGGTCATGCGCAGCAATGAGACTTCATTAATCGCCAATGCTTTATGGCTTTTGCCATCGGCATCAGTGGCATCCATTTCAAGCGGGTGCAGCAGGGTCATTTTGGCGTCGGCAATGCGCTCGACGAGGCCTTCTTCATCAAAACGATTCATCAAAAAGCCGACCGAGCCGTGATTCATGCCGAATATCGGTTTGCCTTGGTCCATAAAGCCGTGCAGCGAAGACAACATCAGCCCGTCGCCGCCAAGTGCGACAACGACATCGGCATCTTCGGGCGATACGCCGTCATAGCGCGCATGCAAAACGTCGCGCGCCGCCTCAGCGGCCGCTTCAGGGCTTGCAACAAAGCCCAGTTTTTTGCGTTTTGCTTCGCTCACATCATGTCCAATCACAACTTGCGTCGGCGACCATAAATGGCCACAGTCGTTATGTAGCATGATAAAATAAGAAAGGAAGACGCCATGCCACAGACAACACAATTTCAAGGTGCGCGGCTCATCCCTAATTTGGTCTATCACGATGCCGATGAAGCTATTATTTGGCTCGACCGCGCCTTTGGTTTTACCGTTTTGCTGCGCGTTGAGGGTGAGGGCGGACGCATTGACCATGCCCAATTGGTGCGCGACGAAATGATGATAATGCTGTCTAGCGTGCGTGACGACGAATATTGGCGGCATTTCGAAAACCCCAAAGCAAAAGGCATCAGCACGCAAGGTGCTTATATTATCGTGAACGATGTCGCGGGCGCCTATGAATGCGCGCTGGCCGCAGGGGCGCAAGTCGTGGTTGAGCTTCAGTCACAAGATTATGGCGGTGAGGGCTTTACGGTGCGCGATCCGGAAGGGCATATTTGGAGCTTCGGAGATTACGACCCTTGGGTTTAATGGGGGGTGTAATAGGGGATTAAGGTAAGCGTTATGAGTGAACAATTTATTTTGAGTGTCGACCAAGGAACAACCTCATCGCGGGCGCTGGCCTTTGACAAAGCCGGTCAGGTGAAGGCGGTGGCGCAGCGCGAGTTCCGACAAATTTTTCCCGATGACGGCTGGGTAGAGCATGATGCGTTGGAAATTTGGGATACCACGCTGGCCTGCTGCAAAGACGTGCTGGCCGAATTGGGGACCGAGAATTTTGCTGCCATCGCCATCACCAATCAGCGCGAAACCGCCGTCATATGGGAGCGCGCGACCGGCAAGCCGATTGCCAATGCGATTGTTTGGCAAGACCGCCGTACGGCGGAAATCTGCAACGGATTAAAAGAGGCCGGTCATGAAGCGGCCATCACCGCCAAGACCGGCTTACTGCTCGACCCTTATTTTTCGGCCAGTAAAGTCGGCTGGCTGCTCGACAATGTAAAGGGCGCACGCGCCAAAGCGGAAGCCCGAGAGCTGGCTTTCGGCACGATTGACAGTTGGTTGGTCTGGCAATTGACCGAGGGGGCGAGCCACGTCACCGATGCCAGCAATGCGGCGCGCACCAGCCTGTTCAATATTCACGACAATCAATGGGACGCAGAACTGCTCGAGCTGTTTGGCGTGTCAGCCCATATGATGCCCGAGGTGAAAGATAATGCCGCCGATTTTGGCACATCGAGCGAAGCAGCGCTGGGCGTGGCTTTGCCGATTTTGGGCATGGCGGGTGACCAGCAAGCGGCGACCATCGGACAAGCCTGCTTCAAGCCCGGCATGATTAAATCAACCTATGGCACGGGCTGTTTTGTTTTGGCGAATACGGGCGACAAGGCGGCTGTCTCGTCAAACCGCTTGCTAACAACAATCGGCTATCGGCTGGACGGCAAGACCACTTATGCGCTGGAAGGCAGTATTTTTATGGCCGGCGCAATTGTGCAATGGCTGCGCGACGGTTTGCAATTGGTGACGCACGCGTCTGACACACAGGCTTTGGCGGAAGCGGCCAATCCTGACAGTGCGGTAACCATGGTGCCGGCCTTTACCGGCTTGGGGGCGCCGCATTGGGCGCCCAATGCACGCGCTGCCATTTTCAATATGACGCGCGACAGTGACAAAGCCGATATTGCGCGTGCCGCGCTGGAAAGCGTGTCTTTGCAAACGGCTGATTTGATGCGCGCCATTGCCGATGATATGGCAGCGGCGGGTATGGATGTGCCGCCGCGTTTGCGGGTCGATGGGGGCATGGTGGCCAATAGCTGGCTGTGCCAAAGCCTTGCCGATTTATGCGACTGCCCGATTGACCGTCCGGCGATAACCGAAACCACGGCTTTGGGCGCGGCCATGCTGGCCATGCTGCAATTGGGCTGGTTTGAAAGCCTTGATGCGCTCGGCGAGAACTGGGCGCTGGAAGCGCAATTTGAACCGCAAATGGCGAACGAAAAGCGCGACGAGAAGCAAGCGCTTTGGCAGGCGGCTTTGCAGCAGGTTTTGAACAGTGCCGATTGACAAAAACCACGTTTAATAGCACGCTAAGCCAAATT
>Ga0181566_10002597_pt1 | contig 14864 bp, 14 predicted proteins | sample 101ome_15_FD_133762 | JGI IMG/M metagenome (GOLD analysis project Ga0181566, IMG submission 133762) | Coastal salt marsh microbial communities from the Groves Creek Marsh, Skidaway Island, Georgia - 101402AT metaG (megahit assembly) | ecosystem: Environmental > Aquatic > Marine > Intertidal... | reverse complement strand
TCAACCCGGTGATTCGGGATCTGATAAGACGTTCCATAGGGGAACACCCCAAACGGCTCCTGTAGACAACCATCCAGCGAATAGATATCGATACCCCGCACCATATAAGTGGGGTCATGCTTGGTGCCCTGCATGAGCGACTGACCGACTGCCACCTGATGCCAGGCCTGTGGCATGCCGGACGCATCCACGCTACCGCGTAGCTTGTGCACAAAGAGCGGGCGGTAATGACCGCTTCGAATGTCTTCCTCCCGTGACCAGATAATCTGCACCGGTACCGACTCACCCATTGCCGCCTCAACTGCTTCCACGGTGTAATCCGCTGTCTTACTGGAACGCCGACCGAAGCTGCCCCCCATCAGCGGTCGATGAATCGTCACATTCTGCTGTGGGATGCCGAGAAAACGAGAGATCACCTCCTGATCGTTCGATTGATACTGTGTGCCGCTCCAGATGGTGCAGGTGTCGCCCTCAACCTGAGCAATGCAGTTCATTGGCTCCAGCGTCGCGTGGGCCAACAATGGCATCTCATAAGTGGCCTCGACAACTTCGTCGGCCGACTCGAGTACATTGAGGGCATCGCCAATATCCTCAGCCAACATCCCGGGAGTGTCGGCCAGCGCACGGTAATCGCTATAAAACTGATCGCTGGACACACCGTCATTCACGCCACGGTCCCACTCGATTTTCAGCTTGGCGCGCGCCTTCTGCGCGCGCCAATAGCTGTCTGCCAATACCACAACGCCGGCCCTGATCGCCTTGACTTTAACCACGCCGGGCATCGCCAGAGCCTCAGTGGCGTCATAGTCGAGCACCCGCCCGCTATGCACCGGTGGCCGCGCTATCGCCCCGTACAGCATGCCCGGCAGCTTGATATCAATCCCAAACTCGGCGGTACCGTCGACTTTGCCCGCGCCCTCATAGCGCCTAGCAGGCTTACCCAGAATCTTGAACTCACTGGGATCTTTTAGCGTCACGGTCTCGGGAGGTTGAATATCGAGGCGGTGGATCGCCTCCAGCAAATCACCATAGGTGCTCACCCGCTCATTGCCTGCATGCACTACAGTGCCATCACGCGTTGTCAGCTCGGATACAGGAACACCCCAGCTTTGCGACGCCGCCTCAAGCAACATCGCCCGGGCCTTGGCGCCCGCTGTGCGCATCGGTATGTAAGTGCTGCCGGTGGTGACCGAGCCCGCGGTCAGATACTCCCTAAACAACGGCGAATAGTACTCTGGGGTCGTAGGAGCGGCCTCGAGCGCGATGCTGCGATAGTCAACATCCAGCTCCTCTGCCAGCATCATGCTCATGACCGTGTATGCGCCGTTACCGAACTCAGAATTGTTCGCGAGCATAGTGATCACATTGTTGGGGTCGATGCGCACAAAGCTGTTCATCATCGAACCGGCAGTCGATGCGTGTACTTTGCTGGATAGACTCACCGGACACTGTGCTGCAAAGAGCAACGCGCCGCCCGCCTGAACAAATCGTCGTCGGCTTAAAGAGCCTGAGTCGAGCTTCTCATTCATGCCGGGCCCTCCTCTGCCATCCAGCTGGCGGCCAGATGCACTGCTTTGCGGATCCGAGGGTAAGTACCACAACGGCAAATATTGCCGGCCATCGCCGCGTCGATCTCAGCGTCATTTGGCTGGGGGTTTTGCGCCAATAAGGCGGTAGCAGCCATGATCTGCCCGCTTTGACAGTAACCACACTGCGCGACATCGGTCTCAAGCCAGGCCCGTTGTACCGGTGACAAACCCGCCTCGCTCGCCTGTCCCTCAATGGTCGTAATCGCTTTGCCCTCAACAGCGGCCACCGGCGTTACGCAGGATCGAATCGCGCGCCCGTCCTGATGGACCGTACAGGCGCCACACTGTGCAATACCGCAACCGTATTTGGTCCCCGGGAGATTCAATTCGTCTCGCAACACCCATAGCAGCGGTGTATCTGTCTCGCTGGTCACCTCGACTTCACTGCCATTCACCGTCAGCTTCATTCGTCACGCTCTCCAAATGGGCCTGTCCGAACAATATGACACCGCAGGCCCCCGAGATAAAGGGTTCGCCGTACTGCCAGTCCGCCGAGAGATCCCGATTGGCACTCCCGCCTCGTGACGCAAAGTGTGTACACTTTTAATCTTATTGCATACACTTGCTGTGCGCTCGCACGCCCGCTACCGCTGCTTGCCGACACTGATAGGGAGAGCACCATGGAAATTCACCGCGTAAGCACCTACCACGAAGTCGAGCACGCCCTGCGCATTAACGACCTCAAGCAGTCGCTCTATGACGAGGGCAAAATCCTCATGGATAAGGTGCTGGTAACGCTTCACGGCGACGAGCACCGCCAGCGACGGTCGATAGAGAGCCAACTTTTCCGAAAAAATTTCTTTCGGGTGTACGAAAACGAAGTTTTCCCGGCACTACTGGAAGAAACACTGGATCAATTTCTCATCGAAACTTCTTTGGATCTCAAGGAATTGGGGTACCGGATCATGGTCCATCTCTCGTTGTCATTTGCGGGGATCGACCGAATCGAAGGCACCGTCGAGGAGGCCGATGCGCAACATCGGCTGCTCATCCAGCTCGGCCAAGCAGCGACAATCGGTCAGTTCAAAGGCGATCGAGAGCCCATTTTTCAGGAAATCCGCGAAGCCATTGATGAATTCCGAGAAAGGTTCTTTCTGCCCTCTCGCGCCCGGCGTCTCGCGCTACTGGACCAGTATCGTGCTGGGGAATTGGAGGAAGCCTTTTTACCTCGCGACATTCTTACCATTTTGTTGATGCACGATGCCGAGCTTTCAATGCCAGACGAACTCATGGTGAGAGAAGTGGCGTTTTTCTACCTCGCCGCCTCACACACTTCTGTCCATACGCTAGTACATGCCACGAACGAATTATTTAATTGGTGTAGTAAAGAGGGCACGACGCCATCAGCGGTCGTTGCCGACCCGCATCGGCTGCAGCGGTTTGTGTTGGAGAGCATGCGGTTGCATCCATCGAGCCCGGAAGCTTGGCGCCGCGCTGAGGCTGAGATCACGCTCGCCGATGAGCGCGTGGTACCTAAGGGAGATAAGGTCGTCGTCGATCTCCAAACCGCCAACCGCGATACCAGCATCTTCGGAGAGGATGCGGGCGAATTCAATCCATTCCGCTCTATCCAAGGAAGGGTCAGCCCGGCGGGCATGTCTTTTGGCGGCGGCATGCATGTCTGCCTCGGTATGAATCTGGTTGCCGGTACTGTGCTGCGCGATGGTGAGGCACCTAATCCCGACAACCATCAATTTGGCACCATCACCCTTATCATGAAAGAACTGATTGAACGCGGCATGCGCCCCAATCCAGATCAGCCGCCACAAAAGATTGAAGCGTCGGAACGGGATGTCTGGGCGATATACCCGGTGCTGTTTTAACGTCATGAGCGAACCTGCCCGCGTCAGCGGATACGAACACGCTCATCAGGCGCTGTGCGACCGCCGACTGGTGCAGTCCATGTATGGCGAGTGCAACATCTTGATGGAACGCGTCCTGCTGACGCTCCATGGTGAAGCGCACACCCGCCGCCGAGCTATCGAATGGCGGCTCTTCAGGCGCGATTTTGCCCGCTATTACGAGAGCGAGGTCTACCCTGCCACGTTGCAGCACACCCTGGCGCCCTATTTGTGCCGGGGGCATCTGGATTTGCCGGAATTTGGCTTCAGGGTAAACATCAATCTGAGCTCAGATATTGCCGGCATCGACCGTCCGGCGGGCTCCGAGTCAGAAACCGACACCTTGGTCGCGCACACCCGAAAATTTGCTGAGGGCGCGACACTTTTTCACTCCACGCGCGATAAAAACATCGTGCGCGAAGAGGTGGCCGCTGCGCTGACTCAATTTAATGAGCAGTTTCTGCTGCCATCCAGACATCGTCGCGAGAGACTGCTCGGAGAGGTTGCGAAGGGAACGCTCACTGAAGAGGACGTGCCCCGGGATATTTTAACGGTGCTGCTCGCGAATCGAGACCAGCAAGATCTCGATGACGACATGATCCTTCGTGAAGTGGCATTTTTTATGCAAGCGGGATCTCACAGCTCTGCGAATGCCCTGACGCATACCTTTCATGAAATCCACCAATGGCTCGGCAAGCATCCTCAGGATCACGCGCGAGTAAGAGAGGATGACACCTTCTTGCGAAGGTGCGTTCACGAAAGTCTGCGGCTACACCCCGCCAGCCCGGTTGCCTGGCGCACCGCGAGTGAGGCATTTGCGCTGCCAGACGGGAGAGAGGTAGCAGCCGGTGACGCTGTCATGATCGATTTGATGTCGGCCAATCTGGAGAAAGCGCTCTTTGGGGAAGACGCCGAATCTTTTAATCCCCACCGGAATGTCCCGGATCGCATACCACCTTTCGGCCTGAGTTTCGGTATCGGTATCCATACCTGTTTTGGTCGTGATATCGCCGGCGGCTTAGGCACTGCCAAAGACGCTGGACAAGCGCCCCACCTCGGCACCTTAACCAATCTTCTGAAAAACCTGCTGCAGCATCAGGCACGACCTGACGCTGCGAAACCGCCGGTGGCTGACACGGGCACAGAAAGGCCCAATTGGGGCAGCTACCCGCTACTGATCGGGGTAGAAGCGCCGACTAACGCGAGCGCCGGGTCATGATAGATCGCGATCCCACTCAGGCCGACACGGTCCGATTTGCAATCGAAAGCGACATTTTCAACGGGCAGTTAGCACCGGGTGAAGCCCTCGAGGAGGGTCGATTGGCAACGCGGTTCGGCGTGTCCCGCACCCCCGTGCGAGAAGCCATTACTCAGTTGGCACAGGCGGGCTTGATCACCAAGCGTGCGCATCGCCGAGCGGTCGTCGCTGAACTGGACCCAAGCACCTTGCTGGAGCTGTTCGAAGCCCTCTCTGAACTCGAGGGAGCGGCAGCCTACTTGAGCACCGCACGCATGTCGCCAAATGAAAAAAACGCACTCATGTCGGTTCACGAGCAAGCTGCGGCGAATCTCCGCAAGCAAGGCGACCCGAACGACTATGCCGATCTGGGCTTCGCTTTTCATCAACTGATCGTCCGCGGGTGTCATAACAAAGTCCTGATCGACACCACCGAATTGCTTGCCTTGCGGGTGCTTCCCTATCGCCGTTTTCAGGTCGTCGCCCCGGGACGACTACAGACAAACCAATCAGATCATGACGCGATCATTTCCGCTATCTTTGCGGGAGACGCCGAGGCCGCCCGCGATCAAATACAGCGTCACACGCTCGAGCAAGGCGACGCGTTAATGCGGTTTATCGCACTCAACAAAACTTCGCATGCCGATTTTTATCCGGCCTCGCTCACCCAGGAGCACAGCTTATGAGCCAACCTTACATTCTGATAAGAAACGGCCTCATCATTGATGGCACAGGATCTGAGCCTTTTGCCGGTGACGTGCTGATCCAGAACACCCGGATCGTGGCTGTGGGGCCCGATGCCGCGACGCAATGTCCTGCGGGAGCGGTGATCGAAGAACTAGATGCTACTGGTTGCCGGGTGATGCCCGGCATGATCGACAGCCACTGCCATATCAGCTTTGATCAACCCAACAGCAACGATGAGCTGTTCTTCCATCGGCGTTATGGACTCGCCGCACTGGTAGCGGGCGTCAACGCCCAAAAGGTGCTCCGAGCCGGATTCACCAGCTTTTTCGATGCCGATTGCGTGTTCGATGTGGGAGTCGACCTGCGTGACGCGATTGAGGGTGGCGTGATTGAAGGACCGCGTATGACCACTGGGGGCAATGTCCTGATCAACTGCATCGGCGGCACAGCCGCTCGGTTGCTCCCAGATGAAGGCACGCGCGGATACGCAAGAATCGTCCACACACCCGATGAAATCGTTAAGGAAATCCACAAGCAAATTAAAATGGGCGTCGATTGGATCAAGGTCCATGTCAGTGGCCTGCCGATTCGCCCCGGTAAAACCGGCGGCGAAATCTCTACCTGGACCCCGGACGAACTCAAACTGGTCTGTGACACCGCGCACCAATTCGGAATCCCCGTCGTGGGGCATTGCCGCGATGCCATCAGTACGCGTGATGCCGCCCTCGCCGGTTTCGACATGATCCTACATGCCACGTACATGGACGACGCGGCGCTGAAGGCAGTTGTCGACAGCAAGGTCCCATTGGTCCCGACGTTTACCTTTCAAGCCAACCTCGCCGACTTCGGCGCAGCCATTGGCTCTGATGCGCATCTAAGAGAGGTATTTCGCGCGGAAATTACCGAGAGCGTAGGCACACTGCGGGCCGCATTCGACGCCGGTGTCCCCCTGCTGACAGGGAGCGAGAGTGGCTTCAGCCTGACACCCTACGGTGACTGGCACTACCGCGAGCTCCAGGTTTTTGTTGAGGACCTTGGTATGACACCACTGCAAGCGATCAATAGCGCAACCGAGCAAGGCGCTCGTGCGCTCAAGCTCGAGGGTGAGCTGGGGTGTATCAAACCGGATTACCTCGCTGACATACTCATTTTTGAGGGCGAACCCGACAAAACCGTCACACAATTAGGAGAGCGCGAACGATTCCGTCACATCATCAAAGACGGCCGTGTCGTGGATACCGGCTCCCCACTGCCCAGTGGCTGGCAACTGCCTGGGTGGCGAGTCAGTGAATATTCAGAGCGGATTTTGACGAGAGAACTGGTGGAATCCATGGGACTAAAACCATAAAAGGCCCTCGTTAGGACAAGCGAGACTCAACGGCGCTCAGCAAAGCAGCGCAATCGCATCGTCAAAATCAACGGCTCTGAAAACCTGACAAACGATAAATAGAAACAAGGAACACGATTGTGAGAACAGCAGTGATTACCGGAGGTGCCGCGGGCCTGGGTGCTGACGTCGCGCGCCGGCTAAGTGAGGCCGGTTACCGCGTCGGTCTTTTCGATGTGGGTGCAGAGCGCGTCGCCGAGACCGCTGCCAAAATTCCCAATACAGTCGGTATCGAGGCGGACGTCACGTCGCCCGAGCAGATTACCTCGGCTTTCGATGCCTTTGGTGAAACCCCCGATTTGCTGGTCAATAACGCGGGCATCGTCCGATTCGGGCCGATCGAGGAGCAATCCATTCAGGACTACATTGATGTCGTTAACGTTAATCTGCTGGGTGGGTGTTTTTGTGCCCGCGCTGTTGCACCGGGCATGATCGAACGCGGATCAGGACACATTATCAATTTCACTTCGATCAATGGCATTCACCCTGCCCCGGGCGTAGGTTTGTATGGCCCCACCAAAGCGGCTATGGCAAATATGACGCAGGCGATGGCAATCGAGTGGGGGCCCAAGGGCATCCGCGTCAACGCCATTGCACCCGGGATGATAGACGCCGGCATGTCCAAGCCCATTTTTGAAAACCCGAGAGTACGCGCAGTGCGGGGCGGCGGCGTGCCATTAAGATGCTTGGGAGAGGCGGCTGACATTGCCGAGGCGGTGCTCTTTTTGGACTCGGAAGGCGCAAAATACATCTCTGGTCACGAGCTGGTGGTCGACGGCGGCGTGTCGACCAGCGTGATGGCTCACCTCCCTCGAGAATGAGTCACAGTCACCTCATTCTCGTTGGGGGCATCTTCCACGATTTCCGCGCGTCGGCAGAAACACTCGCTGATGTGCTCGAACCCCTGGGCGTAGAATCTCGCATCGAAGCAGACATCGATGCTGGACTAGCCAGTCTCGCCGAGGAGCCTGTCGATCTCTTGACCGTGAACGCGTTGCGCTGGGAGATGATAGGTGAAAAATATGATCCCTACCGCGATGCTGAGGCCTACTCCCCGCCGAGCAAAACCAGAGCGGCTTTTGAGGCGCATCTTTCTTCTGGAGGCGCGTTACTCGGCCTTCACACTGCAAGCATTTGTTTCTCGGATTGGCCAGAGTGGGGTTCGCTTCTGGGCGGTCACTGGGTTTGGGGCACCAGCTGGCATCCACCGCCAGAGTCCGTCACCGTGACACCGACCAAAGACGCCCCACTGTCGCATTTACTACCGTTTGAGGTGCAGGACGAGCTCTATACCGATTTGTCATTAGAACCGGGCGTAAGAGTGCTGGCTTATGGTCATAGCACGGCTATGCCGACACCACAGCCCGTTGTGTGGTCTCACAAGGTAGGTGCCGGCAGGGTCATCTACGACGCACTGGGGCACGACGGTGACTCCTTAAACCACCCATCACATGCCCAGCTACTCCGCGACACAGTGAGTTGGGCGCTGAATGAGGCGTAGCAATAGTGAAAGCACTTAAGGGCATGTCAATACTAGTGACCGGCGGCGGCTCGGGAATCGGGCTTGGCACGGCACGTTATTGCATTGAGCGCGGCGCTAACGTCACAGTCTGCGGTCGGCGAGAGGACAAAATTCAGGCTGCCGCCGCTGAGCTGGGTCGCCAGTGCCGTGGTATTGCGGCGGACATTACCGTTGCGGAGGATTGCGCCAAGCTGCTGGAAGCGGCGATCGAACATGGCGGGCAACTCGATGCCTTGGTTAACAACGCGGGCAACATGTACCGCGGCGCGGTCACGGAACTCGATGAGCGCGAGCTTCAGAGCGTATTTCACACCAACGTCATTGCCGCCATGATGCTCACCGGACTTTGCACGCCTCACCTCGCCGAGCGCGAGGGCTCTGTCGTATTTGTGGGCTCAATTCATACACGACGGGCCTTCCCCGGGGCATCGCCTTACGCCGCCACCAAAGCTGCCGTTCAGGGTCTGACCCGCGTGCTGGCTGCAGAGCTGGGCGAGCAAAAGATCCGCGTCAATTGCCTACTACCGGGCGCGGTGTTCACTGAGATCAATCAACGCGCCGGGCTCATGGACGACGAAACTGCGTTGCAAAGACTGCAGGGGATGTCAGACTTGCACGCACTTGGTCGCATTGGCACCACCGAGGAAATTGCCGAAGCCATGGCGTATCTGATTTGTGCCGAGTGGGTGACCGGCGCCATGATCGATATTGATGGCGGCTTGGGGCTGGGCATCACAGCCGACCCCGCTATCACAAAGAGGAAGGAGCAGTAAGCGTGAGTGAATCCATCAGTGTGAACGTGACTACCCGCGAAGGCGAGCATCTGACGGTCAGTCAGGGCGCAGGTCATCAAACGTTAATGCAGATGCTCTACGACGAGGATATCGGTGTCGAGGCCATTTGCGGTGGCTGCACCTCCTGCGCCACCTGCCATGTGTTGGTGGACCCCGCCTGGATGAGCAAATTACCGGAACGAGATCAGGCTGAGCTCATGTTGTTGCAGTACGCTGAGCACTATGATCCTGAGCGCTCGCGCCTCAGCTGCCAGCTACAATTGGGACCCGAGCTCAACGGCATGCCTCTCATCATCGCCCCCGAAGAGTGAACCTCGCGACTATGATCCCTCGCCGTGCGTGGCAAGGTAGCCCCACATGACTGATCGCGCGGCAATCGCAAACGCGCGCTCCATCGATATCCACGCCCATGCCGTGCTGGCCGCATCAATGGGTGCCGCGGGGCGACATGGGCCCGAGATCGGCTACTCAGAATCCGGCGCACCATGGTTCCGTGTGGGAAACTACCGACTGGATGGCGTTCGCTACGAAGGTAGCCCCTTTATGGAGGCCGATATCCGCGTGGCCAATATGGACGTTGCGGACATCGACTTTCAGGTTATCTCGCCCAACCCATTGACCTACTTTCACCACATAGAGCCGGGCGACGCTGTGGGCTTCTGTCGGGAACACAACAACGCCCTCGCCGAGATGGTAGCGCGGCACCCCACCCGCCTCGCTGGCTTCGCTGCCTTACCCATGCAGGATATTGGGGCTGCTTGCGAAGAGCTGGACCGCGCGGTCACGGATCTGGATCTGTTGGGCGGCTATATCGGTACGGACATTGGCCGACCACTGAATGACCCTTCTCTCGACCGTTTCTACTCCCACGTTGCAAAGCGGAACGTGCCGCTGATGATTCACCCCGCACCCGCGGGAATCGACGGTCCAGCAGGCGACCCCAACCTGAAACAATTCGATCTCGATCTGTTAACCGGATTTGCTGCACAGGAATCCATCGCTGTCGCAACACTCATTTTCGGAGGCGTTTTACACCGACACCCGGATGTCGATATCTGTTTGAGTCACGCTGGGGGCACGATGACGTCGCTCATCGGACGCTTTAACCGCGCTTGTACCAAAAGACCTTGGGTCCCGGAATATCTCCAATACGAGGGAGCCTTTGAAGAGGCTCTTAAGCGTTTGTGGTTTGACACACACGTCCACGACCCGAGAGTGTTGAGCTGGGTCATCGAGCTTATGGGCACCGACAGACTGCTTCTGGGGACCAATTTTTCCGGCTGGGACCAACACGCCATGACTCAAGATATTGGCGCTGATCTGGCCGATAAAATGGCCGCAAACGCCAAACGACTGCTGAGGGTGAACGCCTGACATGATGGCCCAAACGGAGCGAGAACTGGCCCAGCGCTGGCCGCTGATCATGGCCACCTGCATGGGCATCATCAGCAGTTCCTTCGTATTGCCCTACTATTCCATTGGGGCACTGCTGACGCCGGTTACCGAGGAATTCGGCTGGAGCCGCGCGCAGTTCCAAGCCGCCATTTTGTTCAGCTCGGGCCTCGGAGCGTTGACCTCACCGCTGATCGGCTGGCTCAACGACAAATACGGTCCCAGGCGCGTCGCCCTCCCCTCAATGATCGGCCTGGCTCTCGGATTGCTCACAGCCTCCCAGATTCAGGGCGATTTGTGGATGCTGTTTCTCGCTTACGGCATGATGGCGCTGCTGGGTGCAGGCACCATCCCAGTGACGTGGACTCGAGCTATAGCCACCAGCTTCTTTAAACGGCGGGGTCTGGCGCTCGGGCTGGCGTTGACGGGAACCGGCATCTGCGCATCGGTAGCGCCACATTACACCGTATGGCTTACCGATGAGTTTGGGTGGCGGGGCGCCTATATTGGCCTTGCATTAGTACCCTTATTCCTTGCTTGGCCCATGCTGTACTTCCTATTCAGGCCCCTGGATGCGCAGACTCACGCCGATAATCAGGAGCCCGAGACGACCACAGCGTTAGAGACTGGCCTGACTTTGAGTGAGGCCCTGAGAGGTTACCGTTTCTGGGTCTTGTTATTGTCGATTTTATTCGCCTATCAGGGCTTCTCTGGAATCGGACCCAACCTGCTTCCCTCGCTCACTGATGATGGCTTCAGCCGAGAACAGGCGGCGTCAGTACAGAGCGTTTTTGGCCTCTCGATCATCATCGGACGCGTGGTAGTGGGCTACCTTGTTGATCGGATGTGGGCGCCCGGAGTAGCAGCGTTCTGTTTGGCCATCCCCGCCGCGGGAGCGGCCATGCTCCACGGTGCGCAGAGCATGGAGACTGCAGCATTGGCTGCCTTTTTAATTGGCTTCGCCGCGGGCGCCGAACTTGATCTGATGGCCTTCCTTGCCGCACGCTACTTCGGTTTGGCGCATTACGCGAAAATTTATTCTATCCTCTACGCCACGCTGGCCGTCTGCTCCGGCACAGCGCCGATGATTTTTGCCTCGGTCTATGACGCTACGGGTAGCTACGACTTGGGCTATTCAGTAGCAGCCGCGCTGTTTATTGTCTCCGTCTTTTTAATAATGCTGCTGGGGCGCTACCCCGATGAATACGAGAGCGGGCACTAAGTCACCGCCCTCGGCAACCACGTTACTGACCAATCGGCGCCCAGGCCAACAAGCTGCTGTCATCAGTAAAACTATTGGCCACTAATTTCGCGCCCCCCGCCTCTGCCAAGGCCACGTATTCCATCCAACTCAGTACCGCGACAACCGGCGTGCCGGGCCCCGTATCAAAGGTCAGCGGGCCATAGATATTGGCGGTGTAAATCAAGTCGTCATCAGAGACGCGCTGCGTCGCGTCATGCCGCGCCCCCGCCGGTTCGTAAAACCAGGTACCGGGCCCGTAGCCCTCGGGCGGGCCCGCGCGCACACCCAGCGCGCCTTCCAAGACCAAAAAATCTGCGCCGCCAATATGATTGTGTGGCGCAGCCACGCCGTTATGGCGCACCATCACCGAGATATAGCCAGTCTCCTGGCTCACCCTAAGGACCTTCAAACCAATATCAGGCAAATCGGGATTCACCACCCAAGGCACAGCCCGACAATCGATAAAGTAAGGATGCTGAAACGTATCCGCCGAGGCAGTCGTCACACTCGCAACGAGATGCCCAGAGTTCTGTCCGGCAATAGCCAAGGGCATCCCATCACCCGTGTAGGCATCCCGCTCTACCATGCACTCTGCCAGTGTATTGGGCACCATGCTGATGCCAGCCTTGAGCGCCATGTGTCGAACATCAGCGCTCGTGACCAGGCGACTGACCTGGTTGTCAGCCGTGAGCATGGCGAAGGCGCCGTAACAGTTCACCAGTAATTCGGTGTCCTCTACCGCGGTGAGACGCGCCATGCAGGTATTGGCCGACAGATAACCCCAAATACCCGGCTCCAGATGGCTTTCTCCTGCATCATCCGAGTAGTCGAGCGCGCCAGAGAGCACCAGAAGATCCATGCCGGACAGGGAAAGCAAGCGCTCCAGTACCGTGCCCTGTTTCAGTCGGACGATCAGATTAAACATGCCACTTTCCATACTGGCACGCAGCGGTTTCAAAGAGAAACCCGCCACACCGCTGAGTGGTAACCAAGGCAGTAGGTTGGTGTCAACGCCACCCTCCGCGCCGTCGGGATCAAAATCGGGGTTAAATGCTAGAGAACCTTCGCTCATGGTGTGTGCTCCCTCTCTGGTTAGAGTTGTAAGCTAACTGATTCGGCCCCCTGTAAAAAGGTGCAGGCGGCAACCGCTTGGGCATTTTCCTTGACGGCAAGAACGCCTTGCACCGTCAGCAAAGCTGATACTTGTCATGCCAGCCTTCGGGGCTTAGTTTGAACCCTCGTCACTCCTCGGGGATTGAAACATGGCAAACCAAATCGCTGAAACCGACGGCTTTGTCCTCAATCAGACAATGATGCGAGTTCGGGACCCCGCTATATCCCTCGATTTTTATGTGCGGGTGCTCGGCATGACGCTCTATCAACGCGTTGATTTCCCTGAGATGTCGTTTTCCCTCTATTTCTTGGGCTATGCCTCCAATCACCCGGATCACACCCTACCCGATGATCCGGTAGCGCGATCGCAATTCACCTTCGAGCAGAGCGCACTGCTTGAATTAACCCATAATTGGGGTACCGAAAACGATGACGCCTTTGAGGGATACCACGACGGCAACAGTGATCCCCGCGGCTTTGGTCATATTGGCATTACGGTGCCGAATGTCAGTGCCGCCTGCGAACGCTTTGAAAAACTGGGCGTTGAGTTTGTGAAAAGACCTGATGACGGCACAATGAAAGGCCTCGCCTTTATCAAGGATCCGGACGGTTACTGGATAGAAATACTAAATGCCGATTCGATCACGGCGTTGATCGGTGAGCACGGAACCCTCAGCCACTGACGGCGTTTTAACACCTTAACGGTCTAGTGCCACCGCGCTCAGCCGCGTTTGAGTTGGGGACTCCCCGTATCGGGCCCGATAACGCTTACTGAAATGAGAGATATTTGAGAAGCCCCACGCGTAGGCAATCTGCCCTACCTGCTGGTGGCCGCCATTCAAACTCATCAGGTCTTTTTTGCAGCCCGCCAACCGCTTGAGAATAATCAGTTCGTTTACCGTTTCCGGTTGATCGCGAAACAGCCAGTGCAGGTAACGCTTGGAAATTCGATGCACTTTGGCAATCTGCGTGACGCTCAAGGTGGGGTCCGATAAATGCTGATCAATGTAGCGCGTAATCATGTGCCGCTGTCTTGCCCGCAGACTACTATCCACATGAGACTCTGTCGGTGCCGCACCCAAAAGGAATGCATTAACCGCGTCGAGAATGGTCTCTGCCTCAACCTCGGCATCATCAAAATCGCGATCTGCAACGGCCCTGATCAGGTTGTTCAATAGGAACCCGCTTCCGGACGAAGGGTTGAACTTGCGGGGCATCTGATCCAAGGCCATAAGTGTACTGCGATTGAGCAGTCGCGCTGGCATCGCAAGAGCCACTTTATGAAGCGACTCATACACCTCAAACTGAGTAGCTTTTGAGCTATCCCACACGAAGGTGTCGCCCGCGCCGACCGTGTAGCGCTCGCCGCCAAATTCAATATGCTCGCCACCCTCGAGGTAACTCAGCAGGATCACCGAGGGCTCCTCAACCAACGCTGCATGCTTATCCGTGCGATACCCAGAACACGGATCGCAGCGACTTTCAATCACGTTGATATCGCCAATCACCTTGTGGCGAAGCGAGGCGCTGAATTTGCCGCCCGGGGTTTTGCCAGGACACCAATCTGAACCTTGTGCGGACATCAGCTTATCCACCCATGCCTCATAGGCATCGGCATCTCGAACGCCGTTTGATTCCCACGATTCTTTCAGCAAACAGTTCATTTATCAGTCTTATTCGCACTGCTCCTCACAAACAGTATCAAGTAAACGGCGCCCGTCAAGTGAATTTAAAAGGGCAATCGGACGCCCGCCTTTTCACGCTCAGAAAAATCGTCTGTCCCTCTAAACACAAGGAGTCACGCTCTGCGCGCCTATACTGCGTCCAGACGCCACCAACTCTGTCTGACAATCCAGACGGGTTACCGTATCCATGAATAAATAAGAGGACCGATCATGCCCGCGCACCGACACCACCTTAAAAATCGCCTCCCTGTGGCTATCTGTGCCCTAGCATTGGGCGCCGGCGTGGATGGCGTTCCCTTGGCCAACGCACAAATAACTGCGCTGGAAGAAGTCATCGTCACGGCCAGAAAACGCGATGAGAATCTGATGGACAT
>Ga0181566_10002595_pt1 | contig 14868 bp, 16 predicted proteins | sample 101ome_15_FD_133762 | JGI IMG/M metagenome (GOLD analysis project Ga0181566, IMG submission 133762) | Coastal salt marsh microbial communities from the Groves Creek Marsh, Skidaway Island, Georgia - 101402AT metaG (megahit assembly) | ecosystem: Environmental > Aquatic > Marine > Intertidal... | reverse complement strand
TAAAGCGTTACAGCACCGGCATTTACCTGCTTCATAAGAGCTGAATACGCTCCAAGTAATAATTGCTGCCCTGTTTGGCCCTTAGCATAAAATGTTCGTGATACCTGAGCTCCTCCAAAAGATCTATTATCAAGCAAGCCTCCATACTCACGAGCAAATGGAACACCTTGCGCAACACATTGATCAATAATATTAACACTAATCTCAGCTAATCTATGAACATTAGCTTCTCTAGCTCTAAAATCGCCACCTTTGATTGTGTCATAAAATAAACGATAAATACTATCGCCATCATTTTGATAGTTCTTTGCAGCATTAATTCCACCTTGAGCCGCAATACTGTGCGCTCGTCGCGGTGTATCATGAAAACAAAAAGTATGAACATTGTATCCAAGCTCAGATAATGTTGCAGACGCACTTGCTCCCGCTAAGCCCGTACCAACAACAATAATTTTAAACTTTCGTTTGTTAGCTGGATTAACCAACTTCATGTTAAATTTATGTTGTGACCACTTGTCCTTAAGATCTCCCTCAGGAACGTTTGAATTTAATTGATTATCCGCTGACATATATCTCCCATCCATTCATATTATGCAAGTAAATATAAATCGGTATTGAAGAAAATCCAATTGCTACAAATACCGAAACTAACCAACTAACCTTTTTCACCAAAGGAGTATATACAGGGTGATTAAAACCAAATGTCTGAACTAAACTCTGAACACCATGAGATAAATGAAACCCCACAGAAATCATTGTTGCAATATAAAATAACGAACGTATTGGACTCAAGAAATAATTATAAACATGACCATACAATCCGTAATAGACACCATTAATAACAGAATTATCCACGGAATGATCTGTAAATGTAAAATCTAGCAAATGAAGTGGTAGATATATAAAGATTAATAATCCAGAGTAACGCATTGTTTTAGTAAAAAACGATCGAGTTTTTTTGTGAATAGCTACAGAATAGTCTTGTTGACGTGCTTTTTTATTTACAATTACCAAATAAATTATGAGTGAAAAATGAATAATAAACATTGCTAATAGGCCCAACCTTAGCACCCATAATACAGGTCCAAGACTATGAAGTTTTTGAGCATAGCTATTTAACGCAACTGGACCAGAAAAAACCAAAAAATTACCAAGCAAATGAGCTATTAAAAACCCCACCATTGCTAACCCTGATAGAGCAACTAACTGCTTAACAAAAACTAATGATATATACTTTTTCATAATTACTCTCAACTATAACTAAATTATTTAAAAAAAATATAAATTATTATGAGCAAATTATCAAGTTATTTAAACTAATTTCATTTAAGAAAGGTTTGAATAAAGCTTGAAATCTCCCCTTCACTGTAACACAATATTAAGATAATTTTGTAAGGAGAATTACATGAAACGTATAGAATCAGATACAATGGGAACAATTGAAGTTCCTGAACAAGCATATTATGGAGCACAATCTGCGCGATCGTTAATGAACTTTGCTATAGGAAACGAAACTTTTTCTCGCACGTTTATTGAATCTTTTGGAATTTTAAAGCAGGCATGTGCTAAAGCAAATCACGATGCTTCTATTATGGATAAAACGATCTGTGATTTAATCATTGAAGCATCAAATGAAGTAATTGAAGGAAAACTTGACGATCATTTTCCATTATCTGTTTGGCAAACTGGCAGTGGTACTCAAACAAATATGAATGTTAATGAAGTTATTTCAAATCGAAGTATTGAATTAGCTAATGGTGTTATTGGAAGCAAAGATCCCGTACACCCAAACGATCATGTAAATAAATCGCAATCCTCTAACGACACGTTTCCAACAGCTATGCATATTGCAATTGCATTAGAAAATCATCGAAATCTTGTTCCTCAACTAAAGCAACTTATAACAACATTTCAAAAAAAGTCTGACGAATTTAATTCTATAGTAAAAATTGGGCGCACCCATTTAATGGATGCTACTCCAATTACTATTGGTCAAGAGTTTTCAGGGTATGTAACACAACTTAAAAATGCATTAACTCGTATTGAAAATAATATTGATTTTATTTATGAACTAGCTATTGGTGGAACTGCCGTTGGTACAGGGCTTAATACTCCCAAAAATTTTGATAAAAATGTATGCACCTATATTAGCCAACTCAGTAATTTACCGTTTAAACCTGCCCCAAATAAATTTGAAGCATTATCTGCTCATGATGCTATTGTAAATTATCATGGCGCTTTAAAGACACTAGCATGTGCACTTCATAAAATTGCTAATGATATTCGCTGGTCAGCATCTGGCCCTCGATGTGGTATTGGGGAATTAAATATTCCTGCAAATGAACCAGGATCATCGATTATGCCAGGAAAAGTTAACCCTACACAATGCGAAGCATTAACAATGATAGCAGCGCAAGTAATTGGAAACGATACAACTATAGGTTTTTCTGGAGCTTCTGGAAACTTTCAACTTAATGTTTATAATCCTGTAATTATATATAATACTCTGCAGTCTATTACTTTATTAAGTGATGGTATAAAAAGCTTTCATGACCAATGTGTTATTGGAATTGAAGCAAACATTCCAAATATCAAAAAAAACTTAGTAAATTCTTTAATGTTGGTTACAGCGTTAAATCCACATATTGGATATGATAATGCTGCAAAAATAGCAAAAAAAGCATACGAAGAAAACACAACACTAAAAAATGCTGCAATAGAATTAAACCTTTTAAGTGAAGATGAATTCGATAAATTAGTTATTCCTGAAAATATGATTGGCAACTAACCATGAAACACGTGATCATAACCTGGCTACTATTAACTAGCCAGGTTTTAGGGATAGGTTATATAAAAAATATTACAAAAGATACTATTAAACTTAATATAACTCAAAGTTATCAAACACAAACTACAATTGGCTCATCTAAAGTTGAATCTAACTCACAAACTACATTCGGCATTAAACTACCAGTAAAACCTGAAATTTATACTACATTCATGATTAATTTTTTTAATTTAACACCAAAAAACTCAGTAAGTAATCGAAATTATAAAATTCGTGCAATTATTCCAGGCATTGAAATTCTGCCAATATTTAAGCACTCACTGTCGTATCATTATGGAATTCAACTACCTATAAATATAATTGCTTACAAAAATTCTGGAACTATTGATAATAATGATCATGAATATATTTCTTTTGGAATAGAACCCTACCTTGGTTCAACGCTATTTCTGTCAAAAAGTATCTTTGCCCAAGTACAGGGATCCCTATTTATTAGCTATTTACCAAAACTAGTTCATAAGACTCCTGTACAAACAAACACATTTTTCATACTACCAAAGGTATCAATAAGTTTAAATTTTTAAATTAAAATCGAAAACCAATACTATTTGCAATAATAACTGGATACCCTGGTATACATGCAAAAATAAGACGTTTTCCTGATTTTAATTTCCATTCAAGCTCTATATCTCCACCAACCCACACAAATGCACGCTCAAAGTTACCAGATTGATAGGTCTCTCCATAAAATGTACTTCCATCATAATCTTGTTTATGTACCCACCAGTTTTGACGCCAGATAAATGTTGGACCAAACCCTAAACGAATATGAAATCGCTGAAACTTTCTTAAGTTAAAACGAAATCCTCCATGAAAAAATCCTGCCAATAAATTACCAGAATCTCTATACGTTGCAATTGATGTTCTTAATAAAAACCAATCATTTAAAAACACATCTCTATCAATCTGAACTCCAGGATGAAAAAACCAATCTACATCCAAGTGATGCGAATAGCCATAAAATCTTACGTTATACTCTTTTAGTGCAGAAAAAACACTATTAGAGTAAAACGTAAAATAAAAAATACTTAATAAAAATATAATCCCCTTTTTAACAAAGAGATTACGTCTCATTAAAAATTAAACTTGTGAAGCTAATGCCTTCACAGCTGAAACAGACTCTTGTAAGGCACTTAGTTCATTTTGATTTAAATCTAACTCAATGATTCGCTGAACACCATTACGACCCACTTCAACAGGAACGCCACAATATAAGTTATCAACACCATATTGACCTTGTAATAAAGCACAACATGGTAAAATTCTACCACTATCTAATAATACGGCTTCAACCATTGCCACAGCTGATGCAGAAGGTGCATAAAAAGCAGACCCTGTTTTCAAATGCTTAACAATTTCAGCGCCCCCATGACGTGTTCTATCATTGATAGCTTCGATTGTTTTTTCATCTAATAGCTCTGTAATTGAAATACCATTAACTGTCGTATATTGAGGAACAGGAACCATTGTATCTCCATGACCACCCAATACCATTGCACGAACATCTTTAATTGAACATTGCAATGCCTCAGCTATAAAACAAGCATAACGCGATGAATCTAAAACACCAGCCATTCCAAATACCTTCGTAGAATCAAGACCTGATTTTTGCCATGCTAATTGCGTCATAACATCCAAAGGATTTGAAACAACAATTATAATTGTATTTGGAGACTGAGCAACTATTTGCTCTGTAACAGATCCAACAATATTAGCATTTGTATTTAATAAATCATCACGACTCATCCCTGGCTTTCTAGCAATTCCTGCTGTAATAACTACTACATCAGAATCTTTTGTATCTTCATAATTATTTGTACCTAAAATTGATGTATCAAAACCTTCTGTTGCTGCAGATTGCATCATATCCAACGCTTTTCCCTGAGGCAATCCTTCCACAATATCAATTAAAACAACATCTGCTAATTGCTTCTCAACAATACGTTGAGCTGCTGTAGCTCCAACATTTCCCGCCCCTACAACTGTAACTTTTGCTTTTTTCATCACTATCTCCTTTTAATACTTTTCCATTGTACGCTCAATTGAGTTTGCCCAATTCATAATTCCCCCATCCAATCCTTTTAGGTTTAGAAACCCATTTTCTGCCATTATTGACGCTGCTTTTTCTGTAATCTTTCCTTCTTTGCAAATAATCACATACTCTTTTTCATTATCAAAATCATTAATGTGTTCTCCGAACTCAGATAACGGAACTAAAATTGAGCCATCAATATGGCAAATCTCAAACTCTTCAGGCTCTCTTATATCAATAAGAGTAATACGATCCTGAGATTTCAATTTATCTCTTAGTTGATGAGGAGTTATCATAGACATCATATAATCACTCATAACACTCTCCTTATTAATACTTATTTAACGATGTATCAATATCATCGGCCCAAGCTAAAATTCCCCCAGCTAAATTTAAGACATTTTTAAATCCTTTTTCTTGCATTAAAGCAACAGCACGTGCACTTCTAGCTCCACTTTTGCAATGAATAACATAAGAACGATTTTTATCTAAGTCACTTAAAGAGTCCTCAAGAGCTCCTAAAGGTATTAAGCGAGAAGATGCAATCGAGCAAATTTCATATTCATGAGGTTCTCTAACATCAATCAAATCAAAATCTTCTTTAGCATCTATTTTATTTTTTAAATCAAAAACAGATAATTCATCAATTGTATTATTATTCATAGTATCAACTCCACAAAACTGATTATAGTCGATAAGTGAGTTAATGTCATAATCATTTCTCTTTTTAACAATAACCTCTCTAAATTTAAGATTTAAAGCATCAAACAATATCAATTTTCCTGACGCAATATTTCCCATATCTAGTAATACTTTAATTACTTCATTTGCCTGCAATGTCGCTACAACACCGGGCAAGACTCCCAAGACGCCTCCCTCAGCACATGATGGAACTAATCCAGGTGGTGGTGGTTCTTGATATAAACATCGGTAATTGGGCCCTCCCTTATAATTAAACACTGTAAGCTGTCCTTCAAATCTAAAAATAGATCCATAAACATTGGGCTTTCCTGCTAAGACACAAGCATCATTAACAAGATAACGAGTTGCAAAGTTATCAGTACCATCCGCAACAACATCATACTGAGAAAATAGATCAATAGCATTATCTGATGTTAAGGGCTCTTGATACGTATTAACCTGGATATGAGGATTTAAATCTAATAACTTTCTCTTTGCAACATCAACCTTTGGCTTTCCAACATCAGATGTTGAATAAAGAACTTGTCTTTGAAGATTAGATTCATCAACAACATCAAAATCAATAATTCCAATTGTACCAATACCCGCTGCAGCTAGATAAGTTAATAATGGGCACCCAAGACCGCCAGCACCCACAACTAAAACCTTACTTGCTTTTAATTTTTCTTGACCGGACTTTCCAACTTCAGGAAGAATCAAATGTCTTGAATAACGCTGTAATTCTGATTGTGATAAACTCACCTACACCCTCCAGCAATTGCAGGAACAATAGATAAAGAATCGCCATCGTTTAATGTTGTTTGATCTCCTTGTAGATCCCTAATATCCGTATCATTAACATAAAAATTTACAAATTTACGCAAGTTTCCTTGATCATCAATAAGATATAAAGACAGCTTAGGATACGTTTCTACCAAAGTTACTATTAAAGACTTAAGGGTACCTTGATTATCGATTGTTAACTCTGTTTTTCCATCAACAGAAGGTCTTAAAGGGGTTGGAATAAAGACTGTTATACTCATAAAAACTCCAAAAATAATGATATAAAACATACCATTATTATATTTTTTTTGTCAAAGTATCTGTCTGTCTTAAATGAGGAAAAATAATCATACTTAGCAATGTAAAATGATCAACTGAAACTATTGAAATATGAAATAAACGATCAAAATCTATACTTAAAGAAAGTAACCCTTCATTATTAGTTACAAAATAATCAGAATTGTATAATTTATGTGCCGCAAGATGCTTGCTCATACGTATTAGCTCTGAATCTGTATTATTATCTAATGATTCTAATAAAAATAATTTTATGTCCTGAGTAAGCAATAAAAATCGTCGCCTTAACGATGTAATTGATTCTATTTTTGAATAATTAAAATAAGGAATATTGCGTAATTTTTTATAATATAAAGGTTCTTTAATACAATTCTTTGACTCATAATGAAACCCAAAGCGAATACTAATAAACAACCATGATAAAACCAAAAAAAATAACGAGCCCCTTTCCTCAAAACCCAACCAAAGCTCTTCTTCAGATAACACAACATCATAGGCTAAAAATAGCTCAATATCATCATTACGATAAAGATCAAATACATGCTTAAAAAGCACTAAAATATTACTTGAACATTGAAACGTATCAATAGATACAGTTAAATCAGCCTTTGGAGTAAAAAGTGGATTTTTCTTTACTTTTCTTTTCATTCAAAACGAATTTTTTCTTCAACAAAAGTCATCGTTTTCTCACTTAAAATATATGATTTTATATCACGATGTTCAGAATCAGTGACAGACTGAATTATATAAGAAAAAAAAGGCCATGCATAATTCAAATCAGTTTGAGATGGAATTGCAGGATGATCTGGATGAGAATGATAAAATCCTAACAACGTTACATTTAATTCTAAAGCTTTTTTCTCTAACAACTGATAGTCCTTATCGGTTACTTTAAATCGACGTCGCTGATCTTCATCTGAATGATTGACTAATGAAATACATGAAACAACTTGCTTATGTTGATTCGGTAAAACATGGCCTAAGAGTGCACCACAACATTCATAAGGATATGATTGCCGTGATTCGAAAGAAATTTCAGATAAATGGGTTTTCGATAGAATAATCATCATCATTCCAAAAAGATTCCTGTAAATACTTTGATGCATTATCTGGAAAAACCGTCACGATTACACCATGATCTAATTGCTTTGATAAACGATGCGCTAAAACTAAATTAGCAGCAGAGCTAGGAGATAATGCTAAACCTAAATGACAAAATGCTGCACGAGCATAACAATAAGCATCATGAGTATCAACAACAGCTTCTTGATTAGCTACCGATGTATCATAGATTCCTGGAACAATAGCTGTCGGCATATGTTTCCACCCTTCCATGCCATGCATAGGGCTATCTGGCTGAATTGAAATACAAAAAACACCCTTCTCTTTTAAAAAACGACTGGTTCCTACAAATGTTCCTGAAGTTCCTAAACCTGTTACAAAATGAGTTACTTTTCCATCTGTTTGAGACCAAATTTCAGGCCCTGTTGTTTCAAAATGAGCCTTCCAATTATTTTCATTATTATACTGATCTGGATAATAATATAAATCAGGATATTCCTTAATCAAACGATCAACCATCAACTGAGCACCATCTGTCCCTTCCAATGGAGAAGAATAATGAATTTTAGCCCCATAGTTTTTTATTAAAAGCTTTCTTTCTTTAGACGCATTTTCAGGCAAAACAAGTTCAACTGGAATTTGATAGTAGGCTCCTAACATAGCATACGCTAAGCCTGTGTTACCACTTGTAGCATCAATTAAAATTTTATTTAATAAAAGCCCCTGATCAAGTGCATGCTTAAAAATGGCATATGCAGCTCTATCTTTTACGGAACCACTGGGGTTATACCACTCACATTTTGCATAAATTTTCACACAATCTGATCGAGAATGTTTTATTTCTAATAAAGGAGTATTACCAACTAGATCATTTAAATTCTTTACACTAACTATATCTTTTTCAGATAACATACGGATCTAAAAGAGAATCTAACTGAGCTTTTTTATGAGCCTTTACCCCATCTAAAAGCAATTTATCATACATGGGTTTTTCATCTTTATAAATCAAGCCAAAAACATTGGGAACTAATTCAGAAATTGCCATTGCATCTTGAACAGATCGTGGTGAATGTTCTTTGATTCCTGCATCTGGAGCTGCTTTTAAATCTGCTGTAATACCTTCATCCTCATTAGTTAAAAATGTTAACCATGAAGAATCCTGAAAATTCCATGCAGAAGGATTAAATTTTGGACAACGTTGTGCAATATGAACAAATGAAAATCCAGGATGTCTAAATGCTGCATCTAATGTATCTACAAAATGATTTCCCATCCACTCTGCTGTTGTAGCAACAAAAGAAGCTCCTGCACCTAATGCAAATGCTATCGGGTTAATAGGTTCAATAAATGATCCACTAGGATGTGTTTGCGTTGGTAATCCTTGGCGTGTTGTTGGCGATGTCTGACTTTTTGTTAGCCCATAAATTTGGTTATCAAATAACAGATAAACACAATTAAAATTTTTCTTGATTCCATGAAGTAAGTGATTTCCACCAATACTCAAACTATCCCCGTCTCCAGAATGTATAAAAAGCTTTAATTCAGGCCTAGCAAGAGCAACCCCTAAAGCAACAGGCACAGCCCGACCGTGAATTGAGTGAATACCATAAGTATTCATATAATGAGGAATACGTCCTGAGCAACCAATACCCGAAATATTAACCGTATTTTCTCTAGAAATCTGATGTTGCACCATAAACTTACGCAAACCAACTAATATTGTATAGTCGCCACATCCTGTACACCAACGAGGATCAGACGATTTCAAATCTTTCATTGTAATAGAATTTAACGTCTCTTTATTAGACATGCTGAACCTCCTTAAGAAAGGCTAATGATTTTTCAATAAGATAAACAGGTTTTAAAGGTCTTCCTTTTGACTCACTAATCAAACATGTAACATTACATAATGTTTCTGAGCGCAACATCATTGAAAATGGTGTAGACTTTAAAGCATCACCATAGGCCATTTCAACAGTTACAACATGTGTATAGCTATCAAATATCTCACGAAGATTTAATGGTAATGGATACACCATTTTAAAATGAAGCCCTCCTACCTTATGACCTGCATCATTTAACGATTGAACTGCTTCCGAAATAGCTCCACGAGAACTACCCCATCCAACAATTAACAAATCTCCTTTTTCATGACCAAAACGTTCGGGTGTTTTTAAAGCATGGCGTATTGCATGGATCTTTTTACTTCGAACTTCATGTGCTCTTTGGTTACTATCAGCAGAATATTCAATAGCGCCTGTTACACCTGTATTCAATCCTGTAACACGTCTCATTTTATCAGGTATACCCGGAGCATCTTGATTTTCTTTTACCATTTCAATTGTATCTGGCAAACGATTCATATAAAAATGATCTAATACAAAATCATCAATATCATTAACATCTTCTAACTGACTTTGCTTTAATCGATCAACAACACGATAACTTACAGAGATCATATAATCACTTAATATTATTACCGGTAATCGGCAGACCTCTGCAATATAACGTGCAACATGCGGAACATAAAAACAATCGTCAACATTAGCAACACTAATTACAACTTTAGGACTATCTCCATGACTTCCATAAATTGCAGCAAACAAATCTGTTTGCTCCGTTCGTGTAGGCAACCCCGTTGATGGGCCTCCACGTTGAACATCAACAACAATACATGGAATTTCAGAGGCAACAGAAAGACCAATAAACTCCTGCTTAAGAGACAAGCCAGGCCCTGATGTTGCTGTAATTGCAGGAACGCCTCCAAAATATGACCCTATAACCGCTCCAATTGCAGAAATCTCATCCTCTGCCTGATGCAAAACACCTCCATACGAAGGCATTAGCCGAGCTAAGCTATGCATAATACTTGATGCCGGTGTAATTGGATACCCTGAAAAAAAACGAATTCCAGAATCAATAATTCCAAGAGCTAATGCCGTATTTCCATCTAACAAAACTTTTTCAGTCTCATGCACAGCCTCGGAAAGCATAATTGTTTGATCATCCGGAATCAAATTATCATCGAATCCATGATTAAAAATTTCAATGTTACTTTCTAGCTTATCTTTAGGTAATTTTTTAAACGTTTGCTCAATAAAACTTATTAAAAACTCACGATCTACATTAAAAAGACGTGCAAGCACGCCCAAATAATACATATTCTTTCCATTTCCATTTAATGATTTAATAATTGCCTCTGCATCTTCAGAAATAGAAAAAGGAATTACTGTATATCCAGCATCGGCAGCTTTTTTTTCAACAGCTTCATAAGCATCATGCGCACGTTTTTTTGAGCCTAAATCAAGAAAAATAGTACAATTATCACTAAATTCCTGATCTTGTAAACGTCTTTCCAATAAAATTTCATGTTCAACCAATACATAATCACTTGAAGAACCAATATTTGTAATATCGTTATCACTTAATCGAATAACAGCACCCGACAACGAAAACGGAGTTCGTTTTGGAGGACTTATTTCAGCAGGAATAATAGGCTCAATAAAAACAAAGACTCCTTTTTTTGCAAATGCCTTAATTAATATATCACCAGCTTTCTGAGCACCGTTACCAGCATCCATTAACAATTCAAATCTCAAATTACTTTTTTTCAACATATTTCTTACCTTTTTTTAAAGTCAAAATATTATAACATATCATACTTAGAACAAAACCTCTGAGTATATGCAGTGAAATTATTTTCTTTTACAAATTAACATATTATTTTAAGATATAAGCTATCATGAAATCTTTAAAAAAGCACCCTTTTATTCATCCTTCAAAAGGCCCTCTAGTACTCTTAATTTTAGATGGCGTAGGCATTGGAAAAAATGATGATAGCAATGCATGCTTTAAAGCAAAAACACCATTTTTAGATTCATTAAAAAACTATCCCATTTATTTTGAGTTAAAAGCACATGGAACTGCGGTTGGTATGCCAAGCGATGCTGATATGGGAAATAGTGAAGTTGGGCATAACACACTTGGTGCTGGGAGAGTATTTAGCCAAGGATCGTCTCTCGTGAAACAATCTCTCGAAACAAAAAACCTATTTCAAGGAAAGACATGGATAGATGGAATTAACAATTGCTTAAAGCACTCAAGTTGTCTTCATTTAATTGGATTATTATCTGATGGTAACGTTCATAACCATATCGATTATCAACTAACTCTAATTAAACAAGCCATTGCCGATGGTATTACTAAAATTAGGCTTCACTGTCTATTAGATGGCAGAGATGTCGAATCTCGTTCAGCATTAACCTATGTTGAACAATTAAAAAAAGAACTAGCCAACGTTGACTGTGATATTGAAATTGCCTCAGGCGGAGGCCGTATGATAACAACAATGGATCGTTATAATGCTGATTGGAGCATTGTAGAACGAGGATACAATGCTCATGTTCACGGTATTGGCAATCCCGTTTCAAGTATTGAAGACGCTATTAATTCTGCCTACAGCGATCCAAAAATAACAGATCAATATATACCACCCTTTGTAGTTACAAAAAATGGTGACCCTATTGGAAAAATTAATGATAACGATACAGTATTTATCACCAACTTTAGAGGTGATCGTGCAATTGAAATTTCTGAAGCCTTTGAAAATGAAACATTTACAAAATTTGATCGTGGAAAACATCCTAAAGTTTATTTTGCAGGAATGATGCAATATGATGGAGATCGCCAAATTCCAAAACGCTTTTTGGTTGACCCTCCAGCAATTGATTTTCCAATAAGTTCGTATCTTTGCGAAAAAAACATTCGCTGTGCTGCTATTTCAGAAACACAAAAATACGGTCATGTAACCTACTTTTGGAATGGAAATAAATCTGGATACATTAATGAATCATTAGAAAAATATATTGAAATAAAATCAGATCTTATCCCATTTGATCAAGCCCCAAATATGAAAGCCTTTGAAATTACAGAAAAAACAATTGAATTACTTCAATCACAAGAATATGACTTTATACGGGTCAATTTTCCTAATGGTGATATGGTTGGGCATACGGGTAATTTTGATGCAACAGTTCAAACCATGGAAACCGTTGATACCTGTACTGAAAAAATCGTTTCTTTGGTAAATCAACTTAACGGAACAACTATAGTTTTAGCAGATCATGGTAACGCAGATGAAATGTTTACAATCAAAAATGGCAAAAAAGAAATTAAAACAGCTCATACTTTAAACCCTGTTCCCTGTGCAATTATCACTAATAATACAACATTCAAAAAAGGCCAGATTCAAAACCCTGGCTTAGCAAATATTGCTGCAACTATTTGCAATTTACTTGGGTTTGAAAAACCTACAGATTACGAACCATCGTTAATTAATTAAAAAACTAAAGATTTGGTAAAGGAAAATTTATATCTTTTTCTATGTTCTCATCCTGAAATATTTTAATATTTTTAAAATGTTCTTTTAACGTATCAACTAAGTCATCAACAATTTTTTTGGGCACAGAAGCCCCTGATGTAATTCCGCAACGTCGCTTATTTTCTAACCAACGTAAATCAAGTTCATCAACACTATCAATGATATATGAATCTACGCCTAAATCTTCGGCCATTTCCTTTAAACGATTACTATTAGAACTTGTTGGAGAACCACAAACAATTATTACATCACAAATACCAGCAATATCTCTAACTGAATTTTGTCGATTCGTGGTTGCATAACAAATATCCGCCTTTGGAGGCCCTACAATCTTAGGATACTTCTGTTTCAAAACTTTTATAATATTCTGGGTATCTAAAACAGATAGTGTTGTTTGAGTTAAAAATCCAATAGGCTTATTAACATCTAAATCTAATAAATCAATATCTTCAACAGTTTCAATAATATGAAGCAAATCACTATCAACATATCCAGACGTTCCAATTAGTTCTTGATGGCCTTTGTGTCCAATCAAAATTGTTTGCACCTTTCTTTCAGAAAATCGCACAGCTTCTCGATGAATTTTACTTACTAAAGGACAAGTTGCATCAATAATATGAAGCCCTCTTTTTTTAGCTTTAACATATTCTTCAGGAGCTGTTCCATGAGCACTAAAAATAACAACATTGTTTTCAGGAACATCTGAAAGATTTTCAATAAATACAACACCTTTTTTTTCAAAATCTGCAATAACAGCTGTATTATGAACAATTTCATGTTTAACAAATAAAGGTTTGCCATATTTAACTAAAGCGCGATCAACAACCTCAATAGCACTCGCTACACCAGCACAAAACCCTTGTGTTGCAGCTAAATGAACTTCTTCTAAACAATATGTTTCTTTATTTAACTCACCCATAAATCATCTTTCCTAAAATATAAACAATTGGTATTAATGGCGGATAAAAAATAGTTACTAATAATACCTTTTTAGCAATTTTATCATCAACATTTACTATAAATTTAAATACATACACCAGTAAATATAAATTCATTATAGTAATGATATATATATAGATACCACCCAAATTATTATATAACAAGGGTAAATACGTTGAAATTACAAAAAAAATACTTGAAATACCAAGGTAAAATTGAGTGCGCTTACCAGTAGAATCATTCGTACTAATCATTATTAAATTTGCATCTTCATAAGACTTTCGATATATCCAAGCAATTGAATAAAAATGAGGTAATTGCCATAAATATAACATTAAAAATAACAAGACTATAATAAAAGAAAATGAAGAGTGTACTACAAACCATCCAGACAACAATGGCATAGCTCCTGGAATAGCTCCAACAAGTGTATTAACTGAAGAGTATCTTTTTAAAGGAGTATAGACAAAATCATATAAAAGAAAAACAAGTAATCCATTAATCAAAACTAACCCTGTTGATTTTAAAAATAAAACAACACTCCCCAAAAGCAAAAAACTAATCACACCTACAATTACCCATGATTTCAAAACCCTTCCAGTAGGTAATGGGCGCATTTTTGTACGATCCATAAGTTGATCAAAATCACTCTCTAACACATGATTTAAGGCTGCAGCAGCAGAAAAAATAAACCCTGATCCTAGCAAACACCAAAAAACATCACTACCATTCCACTCATGTATCGGTAAAGCGATAGCATAACCAAAAAATGTAGTTAATAAAGAAGAAACTAATATTCTAACTTTGATCAATTCTAAAAAATCTTTTAAGCTCACGTTCTAAATT
>Ga0181566_10002594_pt1 | contig 14870 bp, 11 predicted proteins | sample 101ome_15_FD_133762 | JGI IMG/M metagenome (GOLD analysis project Ga0181566, IMG submission 133762) | Coastal salt marsh microbial communities from the Groves Creek Marsh, Skidaway Island, Georgia - 101402AT metaG (megahit assembly) | ecosystem: Environmental > Aquatic > Marine > Intertidal... | reverse complement strand
TGAAGGAGATTGAGGAGGCGATCGCCGACCTCGGGGTAGGTACGACCCACTTGTCGGGCCAGATTCATCTCTTCACGGCCTGGCAGGAAGCCCTTGTGGCGAAGAACGGGGATGATGATGCCTACTATAAAAAGGAAAACCAGAACGACCATGAGCAGGCTACCGAGAAGGGTGCGACCCATGGGAGGAAGCCACAGGATCCACTCCAGGACGGCCAGGACGAGCCATGCGGTGAGCGCTGCGCCAAGAAAACGTAGCGTGCCTGCCGCCAGGTCCGTGGCCAACAGGCGAAGGCGGGCAGCCCGCAGGCGACTACGGAGCAGATCAACCAACGAACGGGTCAGTGAACTCATGGGTCAGGGATACAGGCAGCCGGGGCATTGATAAGGTGCATCTACCGTATCGTGCCGTGGCGGGTTTCATGGGAGGCGGAATCAGGGCAGGGGCCAGCCTGCCAGACCAAGGAACCCCGCTTTGATTCCTGCCGTAGTGCCGAGGCGGTAGTTCGCCCCTCCTCAGCATCGTGCACATGACATCGCCGTTTCTCCGACGCAGGCACAGGTTCAGACAACTGGCATACCGATTCCTGGTTGTGCTCGGGCTTGGTCTGGGCTGTACCCTTCCGGGCTGGTCGCAGGAGACAGAAGCTGCCGATTCACTGAAAAGCTACGACCTGGCTGAAATCGTTATCGGGGGAGCTTCGCGGCGGGAGGACCCACGGCGCCGTGCGCATCGTGTTGAATTGGCTGATCTGGCCCGTCAAGATGTAGCGGATGTGGCTTCTACGTTGCGCTTGTTGCCTGCTGCCAGCGTGCAGACAAACTCCCGTGGCGAAACGCTGGTCTACATTCGGGCTGCAGGAGAGCGTCAGGTAGCGGTTTTTCTGGACGGAGCGCCGCTGAATATTGCCTGGGACAACCGGATCGATCTCAGCATGGTACCCTCGGCCGTTGTTGGTGCCATGACCATCGAGCGGGGTGCCGTCAGCCCCGGCTATGGGACCAACACATCGGGTGGCGCGCTCAACCTCTTCAGCCGGAGCCTCGCATCCGATGGGAATCTTGCCGAGCTGACGTTGCAATCAGGCAGCGGAGGATCGCGTCAGATTCGGGGCTTATATGCTGTGCGTCGCACTGGAGTGGGCCTGTTGGTCGGAGGCACGGTCGCCCGACGGGAGGGTATTCACCGCCCGGCTGGCTCGTCGCTGCCGTTCGAGCCCCTTTCCTCTCTTCGAACCAACACGGATCGAGATCTGGCCACTGTCTATTTACGCCTGGATCGTGAGGGAGCAAGGGGCAGGATCGGTCTGACCATGATGCATGCCTCAGCCAGTAAGGGCATTGCGCCGGAAGGGCATCTGGATCCCGGGATGGACCGTGTGCGCTACTGGCGGTATCCGCTCTGGCGGCATTCGATGGTCATACTGAACGGTGCGGCCGACGTGGTCGGGGCGCGCCTGACGGGCTCGGCGTGGGTCTCCCAGTTTCGGCAGGACATTGAGGAGTACACCAGTGTCATGTACAGGACCGTGACATCGGTACAAGAGGACACTGACCGCGGGGCGGGTATGCGCCTCATCCTGGAAAATGGCTTTCCTTTCGGGCGCTGGCGTCTGATTACGGTTCTTGCGGCAGCCGAGCATGGGCAGCTGGAGAGGGAGTTGGCTCCCCTGCAACGGGTCGTTCCTGAGGATCGGTATGCCAACGTTCTGCATACGTTGGGTGGCGAGATTACCTCCGGCACCGGATATCCCGGTCACTGGGCAGCAGGCGTGTCGTGGGACGGGATGAGAACACCGGTCACCGGCCGATACCCCGGCACGAGGGGATTCGATGCGCTGGCTCTGAATGCCGAGTGGCATCGAAGGATCGGGAGGAAAGCAACGCTCAAGATGAATGGAGGGAGTAAGCCCCGGTTTCCGACGATGCGGGAACTCTTCGGGACGGCTCTCGATCGTTTCATCCTCAATCCCAACCTGAAACCGGAGCGGACGTGGATGCTGGAAGGAGGGTGGCATCGAGCGGGCGAGCGGTGGCAGGCAGAGGCTATCGGATTCCTGCAGCGTACCACGGACACGATTGATCAGGAGAACGTCACGGTCGACGGCGTGCGCAAGCGACAGCGTGTCAACCTGGGTGGAAGCCGTGTAGTTGGCGTGGAGTGGCAAGCAGCAGGGGACCTGGGAGCAAAAGCAGGGCTTCAGGGCCACCTTACGTGGTTGCGACCATTAGCTGTAGAAGAGGATGGCACCAAGCGCCATCTCACGGAAAAACCCGAGGTGCTGGCGACGGTTTTGGTTCACCTTCGCCCGCTTCGGGGCATCCGCATCGATATGTCAGCCATTCACACGGGGCGTGCCTATGGTCTGGCGACGGACAACAGTCTGGTCGTCCTACCCGCCGCATGGCGTTTTGGCGCACGGCTGACAACGCAGCGCTACTTTGACGACTCGGGACTTTTCCTGCAGACCTACGCCGGAGTGGACAACGTCTTCGATGCGCTTCACGTACCGCAGCTGGGGCTACCCGACGCGGGCCGCACCGTGCGTTTCGGCATGAGTCTGGCCAGGTAGCAGGCCTCGCAGAAAAAAGCGACGTGCACCCTTATTCAAGGTGCCGGACCATACGGTAGGAGGTTGCCTTCGGTCGATCGTTGAACAGGACCTTCGTGCGCGCCCATGTCGTGGTGAACAGGTCGGATGCGCGGTAGGTCTCAAGGCTGGCCTCATTTTCCCACAGGCTGTAGGTCACGAAGCAAAACGGCTCATCGGCAGCTTGGAGCAACGTCAGCTCGAGGCATCCGGGAAAGGCTCGGATATGTTCGCAGCGCTCCTCGAAGAGCATCAGGAAGGCTTCCACCTGATCGGGATCGAACGACATATGCACGATGCGTCGGATCATGTGAGGAGAGCGGCTCTGGTTTCTTCCGCCGCTCGTCCGGCTGCCTCCGCAAAATCTTCGCCCGATGATGCGTACAGAATGCCACGGCTGCTATTGATCAGTACGGGACCACTGCCAGCCGCCTTCATTACTTCGGCGGCAGAACCTCCCTGGGCGCCAACCCCCGGAATAAGGAATGGAATGTGCGGAAACGAGGAGCGCAGGGTGGCCAGGTCATCGGTATTGGTGGCGCCTACCACGAACCCTGCTTCGCCTGCTGCTTCTTCGCCCCAAGAGGCAACAGCGGTAGCCACCTCCTGATACAGCAGGTTGTCGTTGGTCTGCAGCTGCTGAAAATCCGAGCTGCCCGGATTGGAGGTGCGCACCAGTACGAACGCACACGTGCCCTCATGGACCAGGAAGGGATCGACAGAATCCCTGCCCATGTAGGGACTGACGGTTATTGAATCGAACCCGGCCGTATCGAAAACGGCACGGGCATAGAAGCTTGCTGAGTTACCGATGTCGCCACGCTTGGCATCGGCGATGGACAGTATGTCTGCGGGTATTCTTTGCAGCACATCCTGCATGACGGAAAAGCCCTCACGCCCCAGGACCTCGAAGAAGGCAACATTGAGTTTGTAGGCGATTGCAGTGTGGTGCGTTGCTTCGATAATATCAAAGCAGAATTGGCGTACCGCGTCGTGCAAGGGGAGGGACGCCAGCAGATGGGTTGGCAGCTTGCTGGGATCAGGATCGAGTCCGACACACAGAACGGAGGACTTCAGCTGGCGGAGCTTCTCCAGTCGGGTACTGAACGGTGGTTTCACGGGATTCCGGATGGGTCGGATATGGGTGGGGGGCTGCCGAATATAGCCATGAACGGAGGTTCCGCGCGCAGGTTAACACTGTTCACTTCCACCCGTTTTGCATGTATCTTGGTCGGTACCATCTTGCCAAGGCCACGATGGGTGGTCCGGCTGATACACCTATGAATCCATTCGGAATTGCAACATGGGAATGGATGCCCTGCCGCTCAAAAATCTGTCTGAGAAGGATCAGAAAATGATCCGGGATATCGAGGCCATGATGGGTCCTGAACCCGGAGACATGGGCTTTGCAAAAAACCTGTTCTGGGGGCGTTTCAGAAGTGATTTGGTATCTGCCTACCCTCGCGTCCAGGTAGAGGAGCAGCGGTCTTGCGATGTCCTGCTTTCATCGTTGGAGGCCTACCTCAAGACGGATCATCCGGCCATGGAGATTGATCGTGACCAGAATATTCCGGGGTGGGTTGTCCAGCGGTTGTTCGATATGGGGGTCATGGGCTGCTCCCTTTCGACAGCCTACGGTGGACTCGGATTCGGCATTACCTCCTACAACCGCGTTCTGGAGATGCTGGGCGCTTACTGTGCCTCCACAGCGGTCATGGTATCTGCGCATCAGTCCATTGGCTGCAAGGCTCTCATGCTGTTCGGATCACAGGAGCAGAAAGATCGCTTCCTGCCCGGCCTTGCACGTCATTATCTCTCGGCTTTCTGTCTTTCGGAACCCCAGGTTGGATCCGATGCGGCGGGGCAGGAAACGAGTTGTGTCGTGTCCGAGGATGGTTCCCATTACATCCTGAACGGCGAGAAGAAGTGGAGTACATCCGGGGCCCTGAGCGGTCTTTTCATGGTCATGGCCCAATTGCGTGGGTCAGATCCGGAAAAGGTTTGCAAAATGGCGGGGATCACAGCGTTGATCTGTACACCAGACATGGAGGGTCTCGAGATTATCGAGAGCAACCGATCCAAGACCGGCATCCGGGGTACGTGGCAGGCTCGACTCCGATTCACGGATGTTCGGGTCCCACGCGAGAATCTGCTGTATCAAGAAGGGCGTGGCCTGCACGTGGCCTTGACGTGTCTGAACATCGGACGATGCACCCTGTCAGCCGGTATTACGGGTGCTGCCAAACAGGCCGCTGACCAAGCCACGAAATGGGCGCGCACGCGCCATCAGTTCGGTCGACCGATTTCTGACTTTGAACTGGTTCAGCAGCGTATTGCGCGCATGTACGCGACAACGTACGCCATGGAAGCCGTCCTGTATTTGATGACGGGAATGCTGGACAGGGGGGATAAGGACATCATGGTTGAGACAGCCATCACAAAAGTGTTCTGTTCACAGGTGGGCTGGGACGTGATCGATGACGCCATGCAGATCATGGGGGGCGAGGCGTTCATGACAGAGAACGAATTGGAACGCAGTTGGCGGGACAATCGCATCCATCGCATCGTGGAGGGTGCGAATGAGGTCATGCAACCCTTCATTTTCGGCTATGGGGGAAAGCAACTAGCCGAGCAGATGCTGAAGATTCAGGAGGCGCTGATCTGGAATGCGGAAGAATCGGCAGGCGCCAATCTGCGGCGCATCGGGTTGAATCTGATGCGCCCACGAGTGATGGGGCAGGCGATTCCGCTGGCCATGTATTTGTTTGCGGGGTATCGCCCGGGCGCGCCCGAGGTCAAGGTGGTCAACACCGAGTTGAGCAGTCATGCGGCGCGCCTGGCCCGCCTGGTACGTGACCATGCACACTGGTTCAAGATGGCCTCAAAGTGGTACAAGGAAGAAATAGTAACCCGACAGGCGGTTCAGGCGCGCCTCGGTGACAGCGCCATGTACCTTTTCGTACTCTCTGCCATCCTGTCCCGACATGATGCAGCGCTCTCACGCCCAGATGAAAACATCGACCGGGACCGCGCCTTCTTCACTCATGCCTTTGACCTCTTTGAACAGCGTATCCTCTCGCTTTTCAGGGAGTTGCGTGTCAACGCCGATGCTACCATGACCGAGGCCGCTCGTGCAGGCATCGCCCGCGCGGATGCATTACCCAATGCAGACTACTACATCCACGAGTCCTCGCCAACGGATGCGGGCACAGGGAAGCCGGTTCGCACGGATTTCGTGCCGCAATTTCCAACGGATCCACTGCCTGGCGGGAGCATGGGGCCGGCTACTCCTGCAGGCGTATCCGCGGCATCGCTAAAAACCGGCTGAACCGGACGCCTGTTAAGGACCTGCGATGCATCCGATCCCCAGGGAATGCCTCAGCCGATCCGCTTCGCGCCGAAATAGGGTTGCAGGGCCGCCGGCAGGGCGATTGTGCCGTCCTCTTGCTGATGGTTCTCAAGAAGCGCCGCAACGATCCGCGGCAACGCCAGGCCGCTTCCATTCAGCGTGTGCGCGAGCTTGGGCTTACGCTCGCCTTCGGGCCGGTATCGAATCAGCATACGCCGAGCCTGGAAGGATTCGAAATTGGAAATGGAAGATACCTCCAACCATCGCTCTTGGGCGGCGCTCCACACCTCCAGATCGTATTTCTTGGCTTGGGTAAAGCCCATGTCTGCCGTGCACATCAGCAGGCGACGGTAGGGAAGCTCAAGCTTCCTCAGCAACGACTCGGCATGCTCCCGCAGTTCCTCAAGTGCCCGGTAACTGTCTTCGGGAACCACAAAGTGGACCAATTCGATCTTGTCGAACTGATGAAGCCGATTCAATCCGCGCACATCCTTTCCGTAGGACCCAGCTTCCCGGCGGAAACAGGGCGTATAGCCACAGTAGCGACGAGGCAGATCCGACGCGTCGAAAATCTCGTCGCGGTGCAGGTTGGTGACGGGGACCTCAGCCGTCGGTATCAAGAACAACCCGTCACGCTTAGCCTCGTACATGAGGTCTTCCTTGTCCGGAAGCTGACCCGTACCCCGGGCGGAGTCTTCATTGACGACCAAGGGGGCCTGGATTTCCAGGTATCCTGCAGCCACCGCCTCGTCCAGGAAGAAGTTGATCAGGGCACGCTGCAGTCGGGCTCCAGCACCCATGTAGAACGGGAATCCTGCACCCGTAACCTTGGATCCACGATCAAAGTCGGCCATACGATGGGTCTCGAGCAGATCCCAATGGGGTTTGGCGACGAACGAAAAGGTGGGATGGGTGCCCCATTCATGCGCGACTTCGTTGTCTGCCGGGCTGCTGCCCACCGGTACGCTCTCGTGGGGAACGTTCGGTATGTCGAGCAGCAGGCGATCGACACTTTCCTGCGCCTCGCGTTGCGCCTCTTCAAGCACCTTGAGTTCAGCTTTGAGCTTCGAGTTCTCGGCAATCGCCCGCTGTGCTTCCTCCTTGCGTCCTTCCTTCATCAAGGCGCCAATGGCTTTGGCTGCCGTATTGGATCGGGTCTGTGTTTCCTGGGTCTGGGCAATCAGGGTGCGGCGCGTTTCATCCGCTTGCAAGAGGTCATCGACCATGGAGCCGGTGCCGATTCCCTTGTGGGACATGGCCGAGCGAACACGGTCCGCATTGTCTCGAATGAATTGTAGATCCAGCATGGAAGGGCCGAGGAAAAATCGAAAGAATGGTGTGGACGTGCAGCAGACGGGCTGCGACACATCGGACGGTCCTAAAGTAAGACAGGTAACGTGCAGGTCAGACGAAAAATAAATGATTCAACCGTCCATCACGCAGGAATACGATCTTGGTCAGATGTGCGGGAGCACGTCGTCAGGCGGCTCCAGCCCGAGAGTGTGCCGGATGGCCGTTGTCATGTCGTGCGGTTTGAAGCCCAGCTCGGTTTCTGCTTTCAGGATGATGAAACCCGTCTTTTCAGGGCGTTCAGCAGGTTGGGAAAAGGTATGCTTCGTGGCCTCCTCGATCAGCGTAGGCTCAAGCCCAGCCACCTCGGCAATCCGATGGGCAAACACGTTTACGGAAAGCAGGTCGCGACCTGATATATGGAAGACGCCACTTTTCCGGAAGCGAACAATGCGTTCAATGCCGTCAGCAAGGTCAACCACCCACGTGGGCGTGCGCCACTGATCGGTTACAACTTGGATCCTCTGACCAGACTTCAGTTTATGATGTACCCAGGTCACGAAGTTGGACCGGCCATCGGCTTGTGGTGCGCCGAAGACCAGCACGGTCCGAACGATGGCCCAACGGTTCGTGCCGGCAGTCCGTGCGTTGTTCTCGCCAGCCAGCTTGGAGCGGCCATAGTAGGAAATCGGATTGGGTCGAGCATCCTCCTTGTACGGACCATCCTTCCCATCAAAGATGAAGTCTGTGGAGACCTGGATGAGTCGTGCTCCGTGATCGCGGCAGCATCGAGCCAGGATGTCCACAGCATCCGCGTTGACTCTCCAGCATTGCTCGCGGTCTGACTCGCATGCATCGACCTGTGTCATGGCCGCAGCATTGATCACGATGTCCGGTTCAAAATCGTCGAATATGCGCTGCACATCGGTTTCACGCGTAATATCCAGTCGCGTATATCCGCAGGACCCACCAGTAAACCGGGGTTTTGCATCCCTGCCAGTGGCCAGGACATCATATTCCGGCTTTCGCCCCATGAGCCGAACCAGTTCCTGGCCGAGCATCCCATTGGCACCGGTGATGAGAACCCTGTAAAACAAAATAGATAGAGATGGTGGACGGGGGACCCTGACGCGAGGGTGAGCCTAACGTTGGAATGAAGTAGGCGGTTTCAGAGACGATACCGCAGTCCTACCGCGGCTCCGAACATGCCATTGCGCTGTGGCATCAGGAATAAACGGGGCATGAGGGCAACGAGAATGTCGTACGGGCCCTGTTCAAAGTATCCTCCAATGGTTGTGGAGACTCCCCACCGCAGAGAACGGTCATTGAGTTCGGTGACAATACCGGGTCCAAGGAACAGGCGCATGGGCGTATCGGGCACGTTTCGTTCAGTCAATGAATGGCCCGAAAGATGCAGGAACCCCCGCCCGTTGAAGCTGACCACCAGATCAGCAGCCCTTCCCGGTACCGCTTGCCGCGGGGGATCCATCAATGCTTTCATCGAAAGCCCACTGGTGGGGCCGGCCAAAATGCCGATACCGAGCTGTACGGATGATCGATCACCACTCTGTGCATGCGCCGAAGGGAGGAGCAGCAGGAAGGCAAGCACCATCAACCATGGTATCCCGTACCGTCCGTTGGATGATCGACATGACCCTGTCAGACCGGGATTACCGCTCATGCCTGATGGATCCGATGTATTCCTGCAGATTCTGGATGTCATCATCACCCAGGCGTCCGGCCGTAAACAAACGGAACTGTCGGCGACGTCCCGCCGCCTCAAAGGCCTCCGCCTCCTCAAGGCTATCGGTTTTGACCGGTGGCACGGGTATGGGCTTGCCGTCGGCTCCCACGGCCACGAACGTGTAAAACGCTCGGTTCGCTTTCCGCTTCGTGCCCGTACGCGGGTTTTCCGCCTCCACGCTGATCTCCACCTCCATCGAGGTGCGGAAAGCCCGGTTGACCCAGCTGGAAAGCGTAACTATTTCCGACTGCAGGATGGGTGAATGGAACTCCACCGTGTCTACGGAGGCCGTCACGCACACGACACCTGCATGGCGTTGTGCCGATATGGCAGCACACACATCCATCCAGTGCAGCAACCGTCCTCCCATGAGGTTGCCAAGTCCGTTCGTGTCGTTGGGGAGGACCAACTCGCTCATTATGGTGTGCGAGTCGGTAGGAGACTTGCCGGCAGTTAGATCGCTCACGTTTTCTGCTTCTTTTTCTTGGCCGCGGGGAAAAGAATGTTGTTCAGGATAAGACGATACCCCGGAGAATGCTTGTGTAGGCTGAGGTCGGTCGGTTCCTCTCCGACAAAGTGCTGATAATCCTCGGGGTCATGCCCTCCGTAAAAGGTGTACGTACCCTCGCCGTACGAGCCGTGCAGATAGCGTACTTCATTGCGACCAGGGGCCTCAGCCAGAATGACCACATTCGGCTTGATCAGGTGCTTCCGGAAGTTGGTTGTCTGTCCCACGAATCCCTTCACGGTAGAAACGTGGTTCTGCGTCAACATGGTCGGAACCTGATCATACTTGGCGCTGAATTCGAAGAGCGTGAAGTAATCCACGGCCGGATTGCGCAAGGGTTGTGGAGGTGGACCAGAGTCGATATCGGAGAACTCGTATTCGCGTGCGTTGAACACGGGACGGAACTCGTGGAAAGCAAACGTCTGGGAGAAATCAAGGCGGCTGAGCGCATCCGGATCCACGGGGTCCCCGTCATACTCTGACGGTACGATATCCGTTTGCTGAGCTGCCAGGGCCAGGTCAAAGGTGTCAGTCCCGGAGCACATGGCAAACAGGAAGCCACCACCCCCGACGTATTCCTTGATCGTGGAGACAACGGCCAGCTTCAGTTCGCTCACTTTTCGGAATCCGTGACGGCGCGCTGTCATCTCCGCCTGCCGTTGTTGTTCGATGTACCAAGGTGTGGCCCTGTAGCTGAAGAACTTACCGAACTGCCCCGTAAAATCCTCATGGTGCAAGTGCAGCCAGTCGTATTCGTCGAGCGCCCCCTCAAGCACCTCGTCATCGTATATCATATCGTAGGGCACCTCAGCATAGGTCAGCGCGAGTAGGACCGCATCATCCCACGGCAGTGTCTGCTCTGGAGCATACACTGCGATTCGGGGAGGCTTCTCGAGCCGCACGACCGAGGTATTGGCAGCATCGGATTCCACTTCTGACAGGATGGATGCTGTTCGGGCGCCTCCCAGAACCTCATATGAAACACCACGCACCCGCAGCTCAGCTTCAATTTCAGGCTCGGCGGCCATCAAGAAAGATCCGCCCCGATAATTGAGCAGCCAGTCCACATCAACCTTCCGCTCCAGGGCCCAAAAGGTTACCCCGTACGCTTTGAGATGGTCGGCTTGCACGTCATCCATGGGCACCAGGATATCCTGCGCCCCGGCTGTCCGCTGCGTACTCAGAGCCAGAAGAACACTTGCTATGATGTATCGGGTGATCATGAACCGTAGCGCAGGCAAGGGAAAAAGTGATGGGAAGGGTGCACTGGGTTACGTCTGGTCGCCTCTGAGAACCCGGATGGCTTCCCGAACGCGGGGGGTGAGTAGTGTTCCCGGATACTCAGTCAACACGCGCTCATAGGTCCGTACCGCATCTGGTGTCAAGCCGGAGCGCGCCTGCAGCGCGGCCGCCTGCACCAGGCTGCTCGCACCGTGGAAGCTGTCCGGGTGGAGCAGTGGCACCTGGAAATAGGAGAGGATGGCGTCTTCGATGTGTCCGGTTCGGGCCAGAAGGTCCGCCCGCTGCATGAGCATGTCATCGGCCAGTGCGTGCTGCCCGAACTCGACCATCAGGTCATCGAGTTGGTGAAGTGCCGCCTCGTAGTCGCGCTGGCGCGTCAAGAGCTGAATCCGCGCGAACCGGCGCAGGGGTGTATTGAGCGAGTCTGGTCCCATGCTTTCAATGAGCATGACCTTCATGGCGATGGCATCATTGGCCACGTCTGTTGATGTGTTCTCCTGCATGGCACGCGTAAAGCTATCTGCCGCCTCGAAGTCTCCTTGGTAGAAATGCAGTTGCGCCAATTCGTACCGAGCCAGATCGGCAAGATCGCCCGTGCGCAGGCGCGTGAGCAGTCTGGAGAACTGGATACGTGCATCGTCGAGGCGCCCCTGCGTCACAGCCAGTCGGCCCAGATCGTATGCGGCTTGATTGGCCGCATCAGTCTGCGGATACCGCGCTACAACTTCCCTCAGGACCGTTTCGGCTGCCTCGAGGTCAAGAAAAACCTCCTGCTGCAGGGTCCCGATACGCCGCAGCACATCCGGAAACTGGGGATGCTGCGGATACTCGATGAGGAAACGCTGGTAGGTTTCGAGCGCCTCGTCCCAATGGTTGCGCTCCCCACGCTCTCCGTACAGGTCGTATACGGTCTCCTCGAGCGCGGCAGCCCATTTCTCCTGCATCATGGCCAGGCCGCGCATGGCTTCTGGTGCCGAGCTTCCCTCGGGGTAGCGACGCAGAACCTCATCAAAGGCCTCAAGCGCAACATCGTGAGCGTCACCATCGGCTGCAATCAAGGCGAAACTGAACAGAGTACGGCCTTCCTCGCGGTCGAGACGATCCATACCGCGATACACCTCCAGCGCTTCACGGTAGTCATATCCCTCGATCAGGAGCCACCCAAGCAGTTCGCGGTAGGAGCGGTTCAATGGGTCAGTGGCAACTCCATTCTGAGCAACCCGGATGCCCTCCTGCACGGCTTCAGGAGAGGTGAGGAAGGCGCCCAGCTGACTCTTCACATAACTGAGCTGGTTCTGATTCAGGGCCAGGAGCTCCAGATACTTCTCTACGGCTTTGCCGTGCTGTGACGTCAGATTGTACAGGTAGGCGAGGTCCGTCTGGAAAAGGGTATCGTTGTCAATGACGCTTCGCCCTTGCTCCAACACCTCGATCGCATAGTCGAAAAGGCGCAGTTGCAGCAGGCTCCTGTAAACGAGCAGGTATACGCTCGGCGACGATGGATTCGTAGCGATAGCCCGCTCCCACTGCAATCTGGCGCCGGCCTCGTCACCCTTCAGGAACAGGAGTCGGGCCTTTTCGGTCAGGAACGATGTGGGTGCCGTTTCCGACGCCATTTTCCGATCCACAAGCGCGATGGCCGCGTCGTAACGCTTGACGTTTTCGTAGGCCTCACGCAGCCGCTCATAAAACACGTGGGTGCCGGGGCTTTCTTCATAGAGACCTTCAAGCATTCCGATGGCGCGCTCGTACTGCCCGGCTCGAAGGAAGGACTCAGCGAGTTGGAACCGGCCCACCTGGGACTCGTCGACATTCTGGGCTGAGAGCGGCTCGGGACCCATCAGCAGGACGGCTGCCAGCAGTATCAGCGCCACTGGACGCATCGGACGTATCTGCATATTCAGTGGACAGGAGGGAACGGGGAGGGCGAGCGGATTGTGGGCTTTAATATCGCGGCTGTACCCCGTATGTTTCGCTGTCCCGCGTTTCTGCTCCCCTTCACGAAGCTGCGTTCCGGCCCATGCGCGCCATTGCCTTACCCGTCAATCTGATTCTGCTGGGTTCGACGGGATCCATTGGGAGGCAGGCCCTTGATATCGCTCGTGCACATCCTGACAAGGTCCGCGTTCGAGCATTGGCCGCGCACTCCAACGTGGCGCTCATGGCACAGCAGATTGCTGAGTTCTCGCCTGACGTTGTGGCCATGGCGGATGCAGAGGCTGCCTCCGCGTTGCGGCAGCAGGTGTCCTGTCGGGTACTGTCAGGCAGTGAGGGGGTGGTGGAAGTAGCATCATTCGATCCGGCGGACTGCGTCATCACGGCCATGGTGGGCGCTGCCGGGTTGCAGCCGACCCTGGCAGCCATCCGGATGGGTCGCCGCATAGGTCTGGCCAACAAGGAGACCATGGTTGTGGCAGGGGATCTGATCCAATCCATGGCCCGATCCCATCAAGCAGACATCCTGCCCGTGGACAGTGAGCATTCGGCCATCTACCAATGCCTGATGGGGGAGTCCGGGATGGGTGTCGGGAAACTGATTCTGACGGCTTCCGGAGGACCCTTCAGGGACCGGCCATTGCACACCTTCGCGCACATCACGCTGGAGGAGGCACTGGATCACCCCAATTGGGATATGGGGCCCAAGATAACGGTGGATTCAGCCACTATGATGAACAAGGGACTGGAAGTCATTGAGGCCCGATGGTTGTTTGATGTGCCACCTGATTCCATTGAGGTCGTCATCCATCCACAATCCATCATTCATTCCATGGTGGAATTCGTGGATGGTTCGAGCAAGGCACAACTGGGACCACCGGACATGAAGGTGCCCATCCAGTTCGCGATGTCAGCACCCGGTCGATGGGCATCAAGCCACGGGGTGCTGGATTGGGGCGCCGACCGTCGCCTGACGTTCCTGCCCCCGGATCCTGAGCGCTACCCGTGTCTCCCGCTTGCTTGGCAAGCGCTGCGCATGGGGGAGGGGGCTGGCGCGGTCCTCAACGCCGCCAATGAAGAGGCTGTGTCCCTTTTCCTGGCCCGGCGCATCGGGTTTACCGATGTCGCCCCCCTTCTTGAAGGCGCTCTTGGGTCGATATCCTCCGCTGACTGTGGATCGATCGAGGCCCGCCTGGCAGTGGACGCCGAGGCCCGCTCCTGGGTCAGGCAACACGCAGGCTGAGCTGGGGCATTTCACGGCTATTCCTCACCGACGATTCTTCCGGCAGTGGAACTACCCGCGGTTGGGGGGAATTACACCTGCCGTATTCGTGCGCACAATTATGCTGATCATCATTCCCCGCGCTTCATGGACGCGATCCTGAATTTTTTGCCCTACATCGGCTGGGTTCTTCTGGCCATAACCATTCTCGTGTTTGTTCACGAATTGGGGCATTTCCTGTTTGCCAAGCTGTTCAAGATGCGCGTGGATGCGTTCTCCGTGGGTTTTCCGCCCAAGGTGGCCGGTGTCAAGGTCGGCGAGACGGAATATGTGCTCGGTCTGACACCGTTGGGTGGCTACGTCAAGATTGCAGGCATGGTGGATGAGAGCATGGATACGGATGATCTGGAACAGGAGCCACAGCCGTGGGAATTCAGATCAAAGCCTGTTTGGCAGCGCATACTTGTGATTACAGGAGGCGTCCTCTTCAACATCATCTTGGCGGCTATCATCTTCATCGGGCTGAAAGCCAGCTATGGAGAAGCATACGATCCCGCCATCGGTGCGATTACGGTTTCCGAGGCTTCTGTGGCAGCGGAGATGGGTCTCATGACGGGCGATCATATTGCGGCTGTCAACGGGAAACCTGTCCATGTGCTGGAGGGCTTCTCAGGAATGGAGGAGCTGCTTCTTGCCGATCCGCTCATAATCGATGTGGAACGCGAGGGGCAATCGGTTCGCTTGGAAGGTCCCCGTGACATCATGACCCGGCTCAACAAGAGCGGGGGAGGCTTCGGCATCGACTTCGACCCTGCTGTTGTCGGACATGTGGGGGAAGGCACTCCTGCCGCTGCGGCTGGATTGAAGCCAGGCGATCAAATTACCGCGATAGGTGACAGCACCATCACTTTCTTCCGGGACATCACACCGGCTCTCAGGAGCCTGCCGTCCGGTACCTTCATGGTCCGGATCATCCGTCCGGATTCCGTC
>Ga0181566_10002585_pt1 | contig 14890 bp, 7 predicted proteins | sample 101ome_15_FD_133762 | JGI IMG/M metagenome (GOLD analysis project Ga0181566, IMG submission 133762) | Coastal salt marsh microbial communities from the Groves Creek Marsh, Skidaway Island, Georgia - 101402AT metaG (megahit assembly) | ecosystem: Environmental > Aquatic > Marine > Intertidal zone... | reverse complement strand
ATCCATATGAAAATCTTTTTTAAACTCTTCAAACTCGTTTTCTTTCATTTTTGTTAAAAAATCTTGGACACGCTTTATAGTTTTTTTCTCAACATCTGCTCCAGCAACGACTGGGGTAAAAGGAAAAGGTCCAGATTTTTCTATAACATGTAATCTCTCAGAATATTTAGGATTGGCTTTTATTGCTTCAAGCCATACATACTCATCAATGGCCGCAACATCTGCTAGCCCTCTATACACTGACTCAATACTTCTCTCATGGTTTCCGGCTAAAATCTTCACTCTAAAAAAATTTCCAATATCATAACCATGATCTTTAAGAATCACTGATGGAGCGACATAACCAGAGTTTGAACGAAGGTCTGAATATGCAAATATCTTATCTTTAAAATCTACGAGAGCTTTTTTATTATTATCTTTTCTTGTAATAATAAAGCTACTGTAAGTTGGGAGATTGTTCAAGAGTGGAACAGCTATTAATTGTTGTCCATCATGCTCAGAGTCTTCTACATATGGTGCTCCACATGTCCATCCCAAAGCATCTGGATTATCTCTTAAAACATGAGAAAGACGCTCATAAGAGTTTACATACATTGTTCTTAAATCATATCCTGTATTTTTTTCTATCATATCTACAAATTTTTCTATTTTATCATCAGAACCACCATTTGTAATTACGCCACTGACAACGAAAAGATGCTCTTTGGCAAGAAGATTTGAAAATACAAAAATGATTAAAAATACAAAAGTTTTTTGAGTCAATCTCACTGTTATTCTCCTTTATTTTTCTTCGTTAAATCAGCTTCTAACTCATTCATAGTTTCTATTGCACTTTCAAAATCATAACTTTCAAATGCATTTTTTGCTTTTTCCATAAAAAGTTTATACTCACCCATACCATCCATTTTTTGTAGTACTTTAAACTCTTCTATTGCATCAACATCAAAAGAATCAGCAAGCTCTTTTATGTTTTCTAATTGATCTAAAACTTTTTCAAGGTTTATCTCTTTATCGTTTTGTATCTCGGCTTCTTCCTCTGGGATTTCTTGAAGTTCTTCCAAAATCAAATGTAACTCTTGAAGCACCTCATTCAAATATGGCTCAAGTAACTCTTTTTTATATAACTCTTGTGAACAAAATTTTTCCAAAGCATATGACTTTTCTTGCAAGGTTACTGCACCAATACTCCCTGCAGCTCCTTTAAGAGTATGTGCCAACCTTTTAGAAGATGTAAGATCTTCAGATTCAACTGTTTCTAAAAATTCACCTTCAAACTGCTTATATTTTCTAAACATTCTTAAAAGATTCAAATAAAGCCGCGTGTCATTATCTGTGACTAAAAGCCCTTTACTTGTATCTATTCTTTTGAGATTTGGTACATCCATATTTTTTCCTACTATTTATAAATATCTATCTTGCATTTATTGAAATTTTTTTATAATCACTACTAAAATATATCATATTCATTACTTTATTATAACTAAAATACAATTACTTAACCCACTTCTCAATTATGTAAAACATCTCTTTAGGAGCAAGTGGCTTTGCAATATGATCATTCATACCTGCTTCAAATGACTTTTGTTTATCCTCTTCCATCGCATTAGCAGACATTGCCAACACCGGCAATTCTTTACTTTTTTCTGCTCTTATTCTTCTTGTTGCTTCATAACCGTCCATAACCGGCATTTGTATATCCATCAAAACAATATCAAATGTCTCTTGTTCTAAGATATCTAAAGCTTCCTGACCATTAGTAGCTAAAGTCACTTTCATACTTTTTTTCTCAAGGAGATCTATAGCAAGCTCTTGATTGAAATCATTATCTTCAACAAGAAGGACTCTTTTATTAAGTAATATATTTGTAGATACTGCACTATCGTTACTCTTAGCTTTACTTAGAGAAGCTTCAACAAATTTTTGATCTGATTTTTGCATTGAGATTCTAAATGCGAATCTGCTACCTACACCCTCTTGACTCTCAACCCATATCTTACCATCCATAAGCTCGACAATCTTACTTGATATTGCAAGACCCAAACCAGTTCCACCAAACTTTCTAGTTGTAGTACTCTCTGCTTGAGAAAAAGACTTAAAAAGTTTCTCTTGATTTGCCTCAGATATTCCAATCCCTTCATCTTCAACAAAAAACTCTATCTCTGCATGCGAATCATCTTCTTTAATAAGTGAGGCTCCTACAGTAATATTTCCTTGAAAATTAGAAAATTTCACTGCATTATTAAGTAAATTTGTGAGTACTTGACCAAGTCTAAGTGAATCTGCAAAATAATATTGCGGGACATCTTTGTCAAGCTTCACTTTTAATTTCAATGACTTTTCTTTCAGATTAAAACTCACAAGCTGAATAACAGAAGATATAACCTGCCCGAGTTTAAAATGGATATTGTCTAAATGCAATTTTCCAGCTTCAATCTTTGAAAAGTCTAAAATATCATTGATTATATTTAAAAGGTTTTCAGCTGATATGTTTGCTTTTTGTACATAGTTCCTTACTTTCTCACTCATATCCTCTTCTAAAGCTAAGGATGTCATACCAATAATAGCATTCATCGGTGTTCGAATCTCATGACTCATATTGGCTAAAAACTCAGATTTTACCTGTGCACTTTGTTCAGCAGCTTCTTTTGCTTTGTTAAGATCATACGTTCTTTCATCAACAAGCTTTTGTAGATGTTTTTGAAAATCTTTTAATTCTTGTTCATGCATTTTTTGCTGAGTAATATCTTTTGATGAGATGATTATTCTTTTTTTGTCAGGCATCAATGAGAGTGTCATACTAATGGAAAAAATCTCTCCATCTTCTCTAAAACAAGATTTTTCAAAATCTTTCACGTAGCCATTTTGGACAACATCTTTCATTGCATTTTGAGAATTTGGTATATCTGAAGGAACACTCATACTAATGCATGATTTTTTAGCTAAAACATCTCTTGTGTACCCTGTTAAATCTAAATACGCATCATTAAACTCTAAAAAGTTTGACTCTAAATCCAAAATGGCAAGTGGGTCTTTGGAGGTGTAAAAAACAGTTTCAAACTCATCTTTTTGGTCTTTAATCTTTTGGGTACGTTTAGCAATATTATCTTCAAGATTTAGTTTCTCTTCTTGCCAAGCTTTGTAAAATAGAATGTTATTTACCGTATTTGATAATTGAACAGTAAAGTTCCCAAGTGCAATCATAATTGGTGAACCACTTAAAAGTTTTGAATATGTCTCGATATCTCCAACACCATTACCAACTATGATAAGACCGTGAGGTATTTCAACATCTCCACCAAAAAGTTCAAAATATGCTTCACTTAAAAAAAGTGACTTCACCAAAGATTCAACTTCTTCTTTTACTTGAGCTTTTGTGTAAATAATAGGCTTACCCCTTACACGTAAATACTCTACAACTTCTCCTGATAGAAGTAAGTTGATGATACTCAAAATCTTTTTTTCTACAGGGTTATCATACCCTTTTGAATACACAACTTTAAACCATCCATTTGCATCATTATGTTCAAAAATAAGAGCCTTTTCAAAATTGAGCTCACTCGTGGCAAAGTTACATGCTATTTCATACAATTCATGTACATCATCACTCTCATTAATGCTTTTTCCAATCTCGTAAAGCTTATTGTATATGAGTGATAATCTTTTACTTTCCTCCATAGATTAGAGCCAAATTTCCACTTCTAAATAATCATCGCCACATGCAATAGACTTTGTCATTTTTGTTTTATATCCAACTTTTGATCTTCTCATTTTTCTAAAACCATCTTCAGTTTCTATTTTTTCACCATTCACTAAGTCAGTGTTGTACACAAGTTGCATCAAACCAGTAAATCCTCCACTATTTGCCCAATGAACAGGATACTCTGATTTTCCATACATTCGCATGTAACTAAGATCTTCAAAGTCATTATAATTTCTAAATATAGCTTTTTGCTCAGACAACTCAACTGCAGTATGGTATCCCCAACCCATTGTATTAACAAGTGAAGCGAGCCCTTTTATCCAATCCTCTTTGGTTTTCAAATATGGTTTCACAGCTCCTTCCCACTCTTGTGATGTCATAATACCACCATATGTAAAAAAGCCACAAGCGTGACCAGCTTCCATTAAGAGTTCTCCCGCCAAAGTAACTCCGTATTCACCAGCAACTTCAGTCATTTTATGTACAAATTCAAACTGTAATCTGTTTACATAATCACTCTGGTTTCTTACAAGATAGACTCCAAAAGCATCAATCAAGCCATCCTCATTTCCTACAAAGTTAGCATGCGCTCCCAAAAAGGTATTGCTTATTAGTTCTTCATACTCCCAGTCTATCTTAAGTTTTGGCACATCTTTAAATTGAGTTGGTTTTTTAGGTGGATAGATATCAAAATTTCTTTCACCTATTTTTACGATATGCGTATTAAACTCATCTCCTTGAGCCATACAAGTACTTTGATACGCTTGAATATCTTTTAAATCTTTTTTGTAAATCACTGCATATGCTGCAGCTAAAAATCCACTCGTGTAAAAATCAATTGGTTTGCTTGAAGAACCAAACTTCAGATTCCAAGCTTTTGAAAAGAAAGATTTTGTAGTTGTAAGAGTACATCCATTCTCATCCATACAATCAAGATCAACTACACCATAACCAAATGTTTTGTAAATATCTTCAGCCATTTTTTTAGAATCTTCTACATTTAAGCCTTCACATAGGTTACGTAACTGATGATACAGTGCATCTGCAGCGCTCCCGATCAAAAATCTACTGCTATCAATGTAATCAGCATCTAAAATCGTTCTTTGTAGGTTTGTAATATAATGGTGACAGTGAAAGATCATCGCCTCTCCACCAATCTCTAAGTAGTTGTGTTCTTCATCAAAAACATAATCATTTATATTAAACATACTTTACCCCCACTAAGTTTTCAGCAGCTTGAACAATAAGGTCATACATCTCTTGCGACACTTCAATACTTGCAGCATTTTGGATTGACTCTGCAGTTAATCTTAGATCTTTACTCAGCAAAGCTGGCATAACTTTTACTAAAATTCGATCATATATATTTGCATCACCATTTTCTCTCGCCCAATCAAATACTGATTTTACATCTTTAAGCAAACACTTACTCCTTTAAGCACAATTAACTTGTAACTATTCTAATGTTCTTAAAACATTATACTACAAAATATCTTTAAGAAAAAACTCTCAAAAAGGAGACAATTTGGGGATAATCTAGACTATATTCTTTTTACAATGCACCATTTGCTTCAAGCAAAATATCAAGCTCTTTTTTTGCCTCATCAAATATATATTTATCAATAAGATTTGAAATATTTTTGGCATCATCTAGAGTACTACATGCAATGAGTGCACTAAAGTACTGCTCTCTTTCATTTGCCGAGATAAAACTCCCCTCTTCAAGTTTTGAAGATAATTCTCTCAGTAACTTGAAAGCTTCACCTTTCTCCATAGAAGAGTATGAATCTTCCACAGTGCTAAGGTAAGTTCCAAGATTTTCAAGAATTTGCTCTAATTGAGTTTGTAACTCAACTACATGCTCCATAATGTAAGAATCCTCACTATCATTAAGTACACAAAGATCTTGATACAATTTTTTCATCTGAAGGTTACCACTAGAGCCTTTAAGTGTATGAATATTCTTGCGCAATCTATCAATTGGTAAAGAACTCGAAAACTTACTTTGAACATCTTCATAGCCATGAAAAAATGTTTGCAGTAATTTATGTATCGTAGTTTTGTCATGAAATAAAGTTACCAAAGCTTTTGTATCGATCCCTTCTATCTCAGGTAAGGTGAAAGAACTCTGTTTTTGATCAACTACTGCTCTTGCATCAAAATACTTTTTCAAGACATTTTGAAGCTGCTGCGGATCTATTGGTTTAGCTATATGATCGTTCATACCTGCATCTAATGAAGCTTTTTTATCACGCTCTAACACTGCAGCACTTAAAGCAATAATAGGAATTTTCGTATTTGACTCTCTTATCTTACGACTTGCCTCATATCCATCCATAACTGGCATCTGAATATCCATGAAAATTACATCATAATCGTTAAGGTCCAATGCTTTTATCGCTTCAAGTCCATTTTCGGCTATAGTAACTTCACAGCCAAAAGAGTTAAGATAATCTTTCACAACTAGTTGATTTACAGAGTTATCTTCTGCTACTAAAACATTCGCATCAAATATAAGCTTATGTTTCTCTTGAATCTGCTCAACCTCATCAACGTAACTATGAATTTTTTGATTTGCAATTGACTCTAACTCGGATATATCATCAAGCTCAACATCACTCCATTCGAACATGATGGTAAAAGAGAAAACACTTCCTTCTCCTTTTGTACTTTTAACTTCTATCGTTCCTCCCATCAATTCACTCAAACGTTTACATATTGCAAGACCTAGTCCAGTACCACCAAATTTTCTAGAATCTGAAGAATCACTCTGGGTAAAAGCTTCAAAAAGATGATCAATTTTTTCTGGATCAATTCCAATTCCATTATCACTTACACTAAATCTAACTTTCACTTCGTTTTCATACGATTTTAATAGTTTTGCTTCAACAAGAATATGACCTTTTTGTGTAAACTTTACAGCATTTGAAATCAAGTTGTTCAAAATCTGTTGTAGTCTCACAGGATCACCATTCACTGTTTTTTTAAGACGATTATCCAGGGTAAGATCTAAAGCAATCCCTTTTTCTTTCGCTAGAAAGCTATAAAGATTTACTGAATTTTTCATGACACTTTCAAGTGATACAGGGATTGATTCTATCTCTAATTTACCAGCTTCAATCTTGGAAAAATCAAGAATATCATTAATAATATGAAGTAAATTTTTAGAAGAATACATAACTTGTTCAAGATAATTACGCTGATGTTTTGTTAATTCAGAACGTAAAACAAGATCAGTAAGTCCAATCACTCCATTGAGTGGAGTTCTGATCTCATGAGACATATTCGCAAGGAAATCAGATTTAGCACTATTTGCTTTTTCCGCTTCTTCTTTAGCCAATATAAGTGCCTGCTTATTCATTTCTATCTCAGTAATATCAATGTTGGTACCAACCATAGCAATTTTTTGCCCTTTTTCATCATATTCAAGAATTCCAGTTGCTTTGATAAATCGCATAGTTCCATTTGGATGTTTAATTCTAAAAAGGTCATCATAATTGCTATCTGAATCAATCGCTTCACGAAGTTTTTTTTCAGCTCGAACAAGATCTTTGAGTACTAGAGCATTTTTCCATAAAGAGTAATTCTCTTCAGATTCATGACCTTCTAAACCATAAAGACTATACATATTCTCATCCCACTGCACAGTATTGTCAATCAAATTTAAAGTCCATACACCCATGTTTGCGGAACTTGATGCAAGTTGAAGCTTTATTGTCTGTGTACGCAAAGATGATTCGTAGAGTTTTTGTTGTGTAAAATCAATCATATAACCAATAAAGTCTGTAATAACACCATGAGCATCTCTTTGCATGACCGTGTAGTGTAAAATCCATTTTTCACCACCATCTTTTGTAATGACACGATACGGATTATGGCGGAAGAACTCTTCATTATTGTCAATAGCTTTGCTAATTTCAAGTTTTACACCCTTAAGATCATCTGGATGTATTATTTGAGTATAAAGAATTTTTTGTTTTAGAAAAAGATCATTGCTATAACCAAGTAAAGTCTTCGAATTCGATGATACAGTTTCCACATTCCAATCATCATCATTTTTCCATTTGAACAATACTGCTTCACCTTTATCAAAGAGTGAAAGTAGACCCTCTTGTTCACGACTTAACTTTTTAAGTTGCAGACTTTGCTGATTAAATGTTTTGGCAGCATCTGTAAGCTTTCCAACTTCATCATCTATATTGTAATCAGGCAATTCAAAGTCAGTTTCACCATGTATAATCTTGTCAAATGCATATGTTAAATTTACAATTGGTAATGTAACTGTACGGATAATAAGCCAAGCTGTAAAAAAGATACTTAGTAAAAAGATGACCCCTATAATCATAATCATTTGAGATGTTTTCGTAGTTAACTTTGTAATACTATGATTTATCTGTTCTATCTGTTTATTTGAAAGATCTTGTACCTTGTATGCATTGAAAATAATTTCAGATGCGTCACCTGGCATTACAACATCACTCAACATCATGATTGTACTTTGATGTTGTAGTGCTCGAAGAGAACTCTCTTTGAAAAGAGCAAAACTTTCTCTATACTCTTGATGAAGATTTTCTTTTTGAATCATCAATTCAAGATTTCCTAACTGTTTTCGAACATTTGTAGCGTATGAATGATCTAAAAATTTTAAATAACGAAAGAAATTTACTTCCACATTTTGGAGCAAACTCAACAAGGCTTTATCTTCGTTGAAATGTTCTCGAAAATTCATTTCTAGTATTTGTCCATTCTCAATAACTCTGTTATGAAGTGCTTCTTGAATGGTGAGCTCATATTTTAAACGATCAAAATTATTTCTAAAACTTTTGAGATGCATTTTCAAAGTTTCAATGTGGTAGAGCAAATCTTTCGAGACTTTAAGCAGCGGCTTTTCAATAATGAGATCAATTCGCTCATTGAGTAGAACTATTTCATCATTAATATTTGGAGATAACGTTGTTTGATAACGCTGAACAAGACCTTTAAGTTTTTCAATTTCACCAGTCAAATGAACATAGGAACGCAGGCTTGTATTTGTCTTATACAACTCCTCAGATGTCGATTGAAGAGATTTCATTTGTACGTTAGACATTACGAGCAAAGCAGATAACAACACCCCAGATATAAAGGCTATAAGATAAGCTTTGGCTCGTAAACTTAAAGCTTGCATTATACCAATCTCATCTCAGGTTTTAAGTTTACAAACTCACTCCATTTGCGAAGTGAATATTCGAAATTTGGCATTACCGTGTTCCAAACAGCTATGTTACTAAAACGGTTGACGTATGAACCACCTGTACGAATCTCTCCTTCTTTTACAGAGATTTTTCCATCAGTTCCCATAAGTGATTTTGTAGCAGCTTTTCCCTGATACCAATAATCCCACTCTTCTTTTTGCATAAAAGCACGAGAACGTTCAGGATTTGAAATATAGTAACCCTGACGTGCAATAAATGCACCTGGCCACCCTGAAAGCCACCAGTTCATATACTGGTATGCAGCATCTTTTTGTTCACCTTGAGATTTACTTGAGAGACTCATTACACCATACCATGCACGATACCCCTCTTTAGGAGCAGCATACACACACGGTATCCCCTTTCCATTAAGTGTAGCAACTGCTGGTGAAAACATGCTCTCTATAGAAACAGCTCCTGTTTTCATAAGATCAATTGAGTGAGGTACAGAGTTCCAAACACCTCGGAAATGACCAGATTTTTTAAGTTTATAAAGTATATTAAAAAGCTGATCAATTTCACGACGACTCATATTTCCCATATCTTTAAACTTCATAAGACCTTTTGCTTCAACAGCTAAAGCTGCATCGAAAATACCAATAGTTGGCTCATTTACTAATGCTACTTTCCCTTTATATCTTTCATCAAGTAACCAACCCCAACTCTCTGTTTCATAAGGGATCCCTTTAGGAATATACTGGGTGTTGTATCCAAAAGAATCAACATTATGCACATATGGCATAAAACTTATAGATTCACTTGGTTTTGCATCTAAACTTCCATCTGGTTGAATATAAATAATTTTATTTGGAACATCACCTGCACCAGTCTTAACACCTGCTTTGATACTACCTGTTTTTGGGAGATCATTAATTTCATTCCAATACTTTAGTTTTTTTGTATCTATTGCTTGAATTGCATTGGAGCGCCATAACAATCTTGTGCTGTTAGACCACTGTTCATAAAGATCAAAACTACTAGGATCTGCAATAGCTTTCATAAGAACTTCTGCACTCCCACCTGGTGAAAATTCGATGTTGATCCCAAGCTCTTTCATAGCTTTTTGACGTAGTGGTTCTTGAAGAGTTACATGAGTACCTAGAACTCGAATTGTTGGATATTTGTTTCTTGCATGTAATATGCCTGGAAAACTAATGCTTGTAGCAGCGATCGCTGATGTTTTGAGAAACTCACGACGTGAAATGCTCATTGTTTATCCTTTAAGACGTACAGAATATGATATAACAAAAATAGTAAAAAGAGAGTATTTTTGTACTATGTACAATTATACACCAAAATAGTGTCAAAACTGTGTCATTTATTAGATTGAATAGATTTTTAAAAAAAATTTGCTACATTATCTACAAGTGATAAACTCTTGAGCAATTACATCTGTAGCTCTGAGGCAGCACCAAAACTATTGTAGTTAATGATTTACCTCAACATATTTAGCCATAGTAACAAACATCTCACTAGGAACAATAGGCTTGCCTATATGATTATCCATACCAACTACTTTTGCTTGTTCTACATCATCTACCATCACATTGGCTGTCATCGCTATCACAGGTAGATCTTTGAATCTCTCTTGTGCTCTTATCTGTTTTGTGGCTTCATAGCCATCCATCACTGGCATCTGTACATCCATAAGCACTATATCAAATATTTCTTGCTCTAAAATATCTAATGCTTCAAGACCATTGTTTGCGAGTATCACTTTTATATTGTTCTTTGAGAGAAGATCAAGTGCTAACTCTTGGTTCATCTCATTATCTTCTACAAGTAAAACTTTTTTGTTTTGGAGTTTCTCTATAGCAAGCTTCATAGCTTTTTTTGTATCTTGTGTGGTTTTGGCAATATTCTCTTTATTTGATTTCTCAAGGTGTACTTTAAATCGAAAGCTACTCCCTTCACCCTCTTTGGATTCAAGCCATATTTCACCATCCATAAGATCTACTATCTGTTTAGAGATAGCAAGTCCTAAACCAGTCCCTCCAAACTCTCTTTGGGTAGAACCATCTGCTTGAGAGAATGATTGAAACAGTTTTTCTTGTGTCTCTTGAGCTATACCGATACCCTCATCGACAACAGAGAACTGAACAAGTGCGTGTGTGTCACTTTCTTCAATCAGATCAATCTCTACTGTGACAACACCTCTTTTATGAGAAAACTTCACAGCATTAGCTGTAAGGTTGGTGAGTACTTGACCTAGTCTGAGTGAATCAGCATGGTAGATCTTTGGTACTTTTGGATCTATTTTAATTCTTGTGGATATATCTTTATCTTTTGCAGCTATACCTATGAGGTGAAATGTATCTCCAATCACATCTTTAAGTTCAAAGTGTACAGGAGAGAGTGCAAACTTTCCTGCTTCAAGTTTAGAGAAATCTAAGATATCATTAATGATACCAAGGAGATTTTTAGCAGCTATATTTGCTTTATCAACATAGTTTCTTTGTTTCACATCAAGATCAGTCTCTAGTGCCAAGTCTGTCATACCAATAACTGAGTTCATAGGGGTTCTTATCTCGTGAGACATGTTGGCGAGGAATTCACTTTTTGCGTTGGCTGCTTTCTCAGCTTGTTCTTTAGCAGCGATGAGTTCCTCTTTTATCGCTGCTTCTTTACTAATATCGATACCAACAGTAATCAAATACTCAATATCTCTATTTGCATCGAGAACAACAGAGTTAGACCATTCGATCATTTTGAGTGTTCCATCACGATATATCCAAGGATTTTGTTTTTTTGTAATTACATTTTTTGATGATTTCATATTTTCAAGTAAAGCTTGGATATCTGGTTTTTCTGAGCCAGGCAAGAAATTATCAAACCAAAAATAAGGTTTTGATGCAATCTCTTCTTGTGTATATCCTGTAAAATTTTCACCATATTTGTTAATACTGTTCATGGTACCCTCAGGGGTAATTGTGGCAATAATTGCGTTTGTAGAATCATAGAGTGTTTGGAGAAACTTTTGATGTTCTTGTAGTTCTAATGTACGATTTTCCACCTCTTCTTCAAGGTGTTCTTTATAGTGCTCAAGTTCTTGTTGAATCTTTTTACGCTCAGTGATATCTTGAGCAATACCGAGTATATATTTGTTGTTGTTAAACTCAATGAGTGAAATACTTACTTCAACTGGAAAAATTGATCCATCTTTTCGTTGATGTGCCACCTCTATATTTGCAGATTTTTGCTCTAACATCATGTTCCAAATATTTTCCCATGGAATTCTAAAGTCAGGTGCATCCACATCCATCACATTCATTTCGAGCAATTCATCTTTTGTGTAGCCAAGATCTTTTGTAGCTGCATGATTGACATAGACTAGTTTTCCTTCTTTGTCTCCCATATATGCTGCATCGTGGATACTATCAAGTGAGGTACTTAAAAGCCAATTTTGCATCTCTTGGGCTTCAAGGTTTTTGATGGTTCTTCTCAGCATCAAAAAGGCAACACTAATCGATACAGCAAATAATAAAAATGCAACTAATTCTAGTAAGCTTTTTATGAACCTTGTACCTTCACTCAGCGAAGATGAAAAATGGTACTCATGATATTCAAGTTTTTCATGAATCGTTTTTATTCTTTCATTATAGAGATCGAAAAGTATTGTATGGTCATCTGCAGTCTTATTTTTGAGCTCAAGAATTATATTTTTGAGCTTCTCATTAAGAGCATCACCTTTAGACCAATGTTCAATAGACTCTTTGATATAAGGAAAATTTCTAAAGTAATCTAAGAGAACAATCATTTTATAAATATCTTCAGGATGGTTTTTAGCTTGTAAAAACCCTTGATACGCGGCTTCATAATCAGCAGTATCATTCTTAAGTATTGCTTCACGAGCCAGCTTATCCCCTAAAGCAATGTTTATTTCATTTTCTGCAAGTTTTAAGTCTTCTTTGTTCCCATATTTTAAATATTGTAAGAGATAAAAAGAGGAGTTCTTTTGAGATCTAGAATACGCACTTTCACCTCGAATGTACGCACGTACCCCATCCATAATCTCAACTTGGATGATACTAAATATCAAAAGGATCATCATTACCGAAGAGAGTAAAACAACAATTTTAAGAAAAAGATTTTTCATTAAGTCAAGACCTACAGTAATAAAAATATGTTTATTATAATTATAACTAAATTACATAATTTCTAAAAGATTCTTACTTTTGCAACATAATTGCAACACTTTTAGAGTATATTGCTATATTCAAAAGGTCAATTCATGAAACATATTTTCACCATATTTTTATTTATAAGTTCAAGTTTACTTGCTTCAACAAACCTACAAAAGGTTTCATTGCAATTTGAATGGAAACATCAGTTTGAATTTGCAGGATTTTATATTGCCAAAGAAAAAGGCTTTTATAAAGATGTTGGCCTTGAAGTAGAATTAAAAGAGTACGAAGCAAATGTTCAAATAACTGATGATGTTATGAGTGGCAAAACAACTTTTGGTATTAACTATCCAAATATTATTTATGAAAGAGCCAATGGAAAGGATTTAGTTCTTTTAAGTACAGTTCTACAGAGCTCACCACTTGCATTTGTAACACTTGATTCGTCAGGGATTAACTCAGTTGAAGATTTTAAAGACAAAAACCTGATGATCAATGAAGATTCAATGAATGTCGCACCACTAATTTCTATGTTAAATTCTCATAATCTTTCGTTTGATGACATGAAAAAAGTGCCTCATACATTCAACCTTGACCAGCTTATAGCTGGAAAAGTAGATATAGTCACAGTTTTTACCTCAAATGAACCTTTTGTTTTAGAACAAAAAGGTATCAAACACAAGATTTGGGATTCTAAAGATTTTGGCTTTGACTTTTATGATGTGATACTATTTACATCAGCTAAGCAGGTGAAAGAAAATCCTCAAATGGTCCAAAACTTCAACAACGCATCTATAAAAGGATGGGAATATGCATTTGAGAATATCGAAGAAACTATAGAGCTTATCCTAAAAAAATACAACACTCAAAACAAATCAAAAGCAGCCTTATTCTATGAAGCAATAAAATTAAAAGAGCTAGCATATTACAACACTGAAAAATTTGGAATTATAGATTCAAATAAAATTCAAAGAATTTATGATTTTTATCATATTCTTGGTTTCACAAAAAATAGACTTGATATGGATGGATTTATTTTAAATCCCACCAATTCTGCACTGAGTGCAGAAGAGAAACACTACATCCAAAATAATCATTTCAATGTATGTCTAAGAAAAGATCATGAACCAATCATTTCCACTTCACAAAACGAACTACGTGGTCTAGCTGGAGACCTTTTTAACGCGCTCAATGAGAAACTTCAGCTGCATTACAAATTCAAAGAGTTCATTACTCAAGAGAAACTTCACCAAGAGATTCTGAGGAAGCAATGTGATCTTGTTCTCCCTGTAAGTAAAGATCAAAAGGTATATCCTAACATTAAAACTTCAAAGAGTTTGTTTAGAAATAATTATGCAGTTCTTGGCAATCTTGAATCACAATTTTTTGAACAAGACAAAAAAGATTACAAAAAGATTTTTTATGTAAAAGATCCAATTCATATGCAAACCATCGCTTCAAAATATCCACAGCTACATGTAGTTTTAGAAACAAATGTTGAAAAAATACTTGAAAAAGTGGAAAAAAATCCAAACGTGCATTTTATTTCAAAGCAAATAATTCTAGATCATTACATCACAGAACATGGGTACGACACGTTTAAAATCAATGATATTTTGGATAACGCTGGTCCAATACTTGGATCAATAGGGATCAATGAGCAACACACTTTACTTCTAAGTGCCATCAACAAATCTATAAGTAACCTCGAGAGAACAATTACAAACCCTATACTTGAAAAATATAAATATAACTACAGTATCGTAAAAACAGACTATACCATTGTCTGGTTCATCCTTGGAATATTTATCCTAACAGTATTAGCCATTATT
>Ga0181566_10002581_pt1 | contig 14903 bp, 11 predicted proteins | sample 101ome_15_FD_133762 | JGI IMG/M metagenome (GOLD analysis project Ga0181566, IMG submission 133762) | Coastal salt marsh microbial communities from the Groves Creek Marsh, Skidaway Island, Georgia - 101402AT metaG (megahit assembly) | ecosystem: Environmental > Aquatic > Marine > Intertidal... | reverse complement strand
CTACTATATGCAGGAGTACTATTATGCATATCTGGACTTGTTGCTAAAGATGTCATATTTATTATTTCTATGTATATAAGGTGTTGATATTTTGTTTATTCATAATATACATCTCTCTTTGTTTATGAATCGATTTAATTATTACCCGTTTTTCGATAAAACATACAATATGCCTTTGGGCTAACAATCTTTTTCGGATTTATATGACGCTCCACTCGCGTATCATTAAAATGTATCCATTCATTATTCTGGTGTTTTACAAAAGCCGTATAATGCCCTCCCATAGTTCCTCCACTATGATTACACACTGCATATAAATCGTATACATAAGACCGTGGTTTATAACCACTTACAAATCGACCCAAATCCAATTTCTCTAAAGGGAAATCAATGAGATTCTGTAATTTACGAGAACCATCTATGTGAAACCGCTTTAGTGTAATAATGAGTATTTTCGGAAAATTCCAAAACGTAATGCGCTTTTTAACGTCTTCCTTTTTCTTGGTTTTTTCATTGTACCATGCATTTTCTCCTTCTAATACTTCGTATTTCGTAAACGCCTCTAAACAATCATATATATTTCTTGCTTGGTGAGGTATTTCTAAATCCAATAAAAAATACGGTTCGGGGGAAATTGACAATACTTTGGACCCGTCCAAACGGGTCAACTCCGACACGTATATTCCGTAAAACAAATCCATGATTTCCGAATATTCACGCTCATACGTATTTTTCAACATTTTGTAACATTCCGTTGCCAATTTATCTACGTTGTTTTCCACTTTTCCTAAAATATTGAGTTTCATTTTTCGCGAAATACTATTGTGCATCGCATCTATCAAAAATAACAAAAACTCGGGCAAATCATTTTGCGCATAACCCGTAAACAAATCGCGATCCTTCTTTTTAGCTAATTGTTGGACGAAAAACACAAACCGATTGGGCGACACCACACCGTTTTGCTTCCACATTACTTCGCGCAAATTATTCCATTCTTCTAAAATAACATAATCCGGTATTGATTTATCCAAATGTTCCTTGTATTTTGAGGAATCCAAAAACGCGTTTAATTCATACGTGTGATTAAGTGCTTGCATACATGAGTTCAAAAAACACGTGTTTCCTAAATTCGACAATCCCGTATATCCTTTTTCATTCATAATTAATTATATTATTATTTAGTCTTTAATATTATATAAACATTCATTTTATATACTATATAAAATGAGCTCTACCAATCAAAATGCCGAACAACTCACGAATATGTTAATGGAAGAAATGTTGCGTCAATTAAACGTTGAACAAAATCGCCAAACAAATGAACCTATTCAACCCGTAACAGACGGACCATTCAATCTTCGATCGTTTAATCGACTATTAGACACGATGTATGATGTAGTCACTACTTACAATGAAAATATAAGAGAATACCAAGAAAATATTCGCAATTTTCTTGTATATTCGAGTAATGCCTTATTGGTAATGCGTGAAAATGGATTTCATAATAATAATAATCAGACAGCTTCTCCTCGAAACACTAATTCTCAAAACAGTAATTTCCGAAACCGGAATGGATTTCGATGGAATGGTCAACCCAATACACGTCCACGGTTTCAAGGAAACAGAATATTCAATCGTAACGATAATAATAATACACGTCCATTACGTAATCCTGCAAACAACCACATGTTTTTTTCGTATATTTTCGACCCTTTAAACGCCAATGCAAATAACGAAAACAGCGAAAACATTCGCCCTATGAACACCACGGAAATTACCAATACAACACGGACGTTTTCATGTGTTCGTGAGGATTTACCTGAAGACCAACAAACATGTCCAATCACCATGGAACCCTTTCAAACGGGCGATGTATTATGTGAGATCCTGGGTTGTCATCATATTTTCCGCCGACCCGCTTTAATGAACTGGTTGCAGCGCAGTTCTCGTTGCCCCGTTTGTAGGTATACTTTGCGATCCTATACTCCTTCAAACACTACAACCACAAATCCGCCAATACCATCGATCAACGAATTCCAACAACAAGTCGACAACAACATATCCAATCTCTTATCTGGCACGAATCAAGTATCCAATGCGACCCCCGCATTCGACTTTTCTTTTAATTTCACTCCATTATCATTGGAAGGAGATAGTAACGCAACCGAAGTGCAAAATAACGACGACAATGATAGTGTTTCAGATATAGAACAGGATTTCCATGTAGATTAATATTATTTCCTAAATAATTAATGTTTTAAGGAGAAATAGTTATTAAATAATAACATAGAACATTAAAGAATAATGTTTTCACAATGGTTTGTTCAAAAAGATAAAAAGAAAAATGTAGGTTTTGAGGATGTGTTATATGCGATCAAAAATCATTGCATTTTGATCAACGTGCTTCCTCCAAACGAACAATCATGTTTGATTTACGGAACATTGGCATTCGAAGACGAAGAAAAGGAAATAAATGAACTGCTAAAAAACAATATTCATGACCGGATTATCATTATTTACGGGAAAAACAATTGCGATCAAAAAGTCGAGGAAAAATGCAAGCAACTCACTGATTTAGGCTTTTCTGAAATACATATTTATTATGGCGGATTGTTTGAATGGTTATTGTTGCAAGACATTTACGGTAACGAATTTGCTACGACGACGACTCAAAACATTGATTTATTGAAATATCGCGCCAAGCCAGTGTTTCAATATCACGCCATTCGAAACTAGATTTTAAGCAGTCGTTTCCAGCAATTTATTCGTATATTTGCATTGAAACATAATAGATCATGTTGTTGTTTGGAGTAATCTGTAATTAACAATTGGTCACTTTTATGGCGAAAAACGCGTTTTTGAAACAATTCATAACTACTCTTGTAAGCATCCTCTAAACGCATATTGTTTTGGTATAGGTCATACATAATGGCACGGTCGAAATCATAGGCCGCCAATAAATCGGCTTCGCGGACAATATGATAAGCCATGTTGTAATTTCCGAGCTCTGGAAATCCGTGTTTTTTAACAGTGGAATACGACATGGTTTCTATTATTGCCTCTATATTGATAATGTCGTTTTCGCTAAATCCAAAACGCGGTTTCATAATGTAGCAAGGACTTTTGGAAAAAAGTGTATTGGGACCGCTTATTTCAATGCCGAAATCGTGTTTATTCATAGAATTGAGTTGGTTTTCGTGCAATAGTTTGTTGATTTCTTTGATGCCTTCTTTTTGGTCCATGTATTTTTTATCACACATGTCGTGTAATATAGATGACGTGTAAATAACGGGCTCTAAAGGTATTATTTCGGGATAATTGTGTTTTTCGTGTTCGAATATTTGATGGCTATTAATTAACACATTGATCGCATGCCCGAGTCCATGGGTTTCGTCAATGTGCTTTTGTTTGGTTGTGCATAATACATAATTGAATAATGTTTGAAAGAGTTTCATTTATATAACTATACAAAATCGATAAAATTGATTTTATAATTTAGAAGATATCAATTTTATTATTACTTTATTAACAATGGACTTATCTCAAAAGAAACTTACCCGCGCTGAATGGATCAATATTGAAATATTGGTCGATGAAAATGAACAAAAAGTATTGGATCTCATTGTAAATGGATATCACAATGTCAATTTGAAGCGAAACTTCAATCAAACCATTGTCCATGAAATGAAACTGGTCGATGTTACAAATATTCATGAATATTTGTATGACGAATACTTTGCACATATTATGAACCCGCTTATAAAAAAACATGGTTCGTTATTTAGCCATTTTGAAATAAAAATCAAAAAATCCGCCAGACAATTGCGTAAAGTGGAAGTGCTCAAAATCAAAAATATGGACTCGAAAATAAAATCCCTTCAAACGCATTTATTTGAATTCGTATTGCTCGATTTTGCGAAAAATCTGTTGGACGCATATAGCAAGCAAAATCCCGATTACGCGTTTTATTTGTATACCATCATCCACGTATTAAAATACCAAATTAAGGACATCAACACATACGTGCTGAAATTCGTCAATCATATTATAGACTATTGTCGCAAACACATCTCGATTTACGACGTTTTGGCGAAATCATATGAGTTTATTGAAAAAAACAAGTATTTGATGAAATACGCGGATTTAGAGCTTTATGATCACCAAAAACAGATCTTCAGTTTGTTTAAAACCGAACCCAAACGTCCGAAACTCGTTTTGTATACGGCGCCGACTGGAACGGGTAAAACACTCACACCCTTAGGACTTTCAGAGGGTCATCGCGTCATATTTATTTGCGCTGCTCGTCATATTGGACTGGCATTGGCAAAATCCGCGATTTCCGTAAACAAGCCCATTGCCATTGCATTTGGTTGCGATAACGAAGCCGATATTCGCCTCCATTATTATGCGGCAGCGACGTATTCGAAAAATAAGAAAAGCGGTGGTATTGGAAAAGTAGACAATAGTGACGGTAGTAAAGTCCGAATTATGATTTGCGACGTGCAATCTTACATTATTGCCATGAATTACATGCTACGATTTAGCCCATTACATAATCAATGTTTTGAGGAAGAAAGTGAGGAATCCGACAGCGATAATGATGAATCTGAGAAAAAGGTGTACATTCGAAACCGCAAATATAAAAACAAACAACGGGCAAAGCAAGATCTCAAAGAATCGCTTATGTATGATGAAGACGAATATTATGAATGCGACGACGATTTAATTACGTATTGGGACGAACCCACTATTAGTATGGATTACGATGATCACCCTTTACACAATATAATGTCGAAAACATGGAAAGAAAATCGCATTTCAAAAATGGTGCTGTCGTGCGCTACATTGCCACACGAAGAAGAAATGCACGAAACGATTCTTGATTTCCGATCGCGTTTTGAAGACAGCAACATACATAACATTAATAGTTATGATTGCAAGAAATCGATTTCGCTTATTATGAGTAATGGAAAATGTGTGTTGCCGCATTTGTTATATGAAAGTTATGAAGATATGCAACGTAGCAGTGAACATATTCATCAAAACCGTTCCTTGTTGCGTTATTTAGATTTGCCCGAAATTATACGGTTTATTCAATTGGTACATATTACGGATCAAGCCATTCCGAACGAATACAAAATGGAAAATTATTTTGAAGAAGGCATTGATCAAATCACGATGAATCGTTTGAAATTATATTATTTGGATTTGTTGCAGCGTGTTTCGAATGAGCGCTATGAATTCATACACAATGAACTCAAGAACAGTCAATATAGTAAATTCATGGATCCGGCTTTGCGAAAAACGAAGAGCGTAGAAAGCAAGTCGGTTTTTAGCAAACGACAAGGAGAGGCACTTTCCAAAACGGTAAGTATGGTAAACAGTAATGAATTAGACAGTCGTTTTGACGGAGTGTTGTTGACGACAAAGGACGCACATACATTAACCGACGGTCCGACGATTTATTTAGTCGAAAATGTAGATGCGTTAGCCAAATTTTATGTATATAAGTCAAATATTCCGAGCCAATGCCTTCAAACACTAATGCAAACGATTGAACACAATACGGTTATTCAAAAGAAGATTACGTCCATTGAAGAGACGATTGAAAATAAACTAAACAAAGTGTCTAAAAATGATGATGATGGTTCAAAGAAATCGAAAGCATCGACCAATAAAAAGGAAAATCGCGAAAGCGATAGTTCGGATATTCGTAAATTGCAACGAAATTTAGAAGAATTGAAACAGCACATAGCATTGTGTCAATTAGACAGTGTTTATATTCCCAATACACTTGATCATCAATACAAGTGGTTAAATGATCGTGTTGTATCAAATGCATTTCAACCGAACATTGATGCGGAATATGTGCAAGAAATCATGATGTTGGATGTATCCGACAACTTGAAGATGCTATTAATAATGGGCATTGGTGTATTTGTAAAAGAAACCAATGCAAATCCACGGTATTTGGAAATTATCAAAAAACTCGCTTATGAACAAAAACTCTTTATCATTTTGGCGTGTTCGGATTATATTTACGGAACGAATTATCAGTTTTGCCATGGGTTTATTGGCAAAGATTTGCTTACAATGACACAGCAAAAGACCATTCAAGCACTAGGAAGAATCGGGCGTACCCAAAGTCAGCAGGAATATACTGTGCGATTTCGCGATGACAATATGGTGAAGCAGTTATTTCACCCACCACAAGAAAACAAAGAAGCAACCATTATGAATCAGTTATTTTCGTCTTTATAATTTACTGTAATTAAAATATTCAAAATCCTTTGCATAATAGTTGTTGATTAATTCAATGGATTCGCGGTTCAATAAATTGCTATATTTGGATTTATTGTATTTGGTATTTACATTTTTGCACCGTGCATTTGTAAAAGACTTGTATCCTAATTTTTCCATATCGCTATCAAGCGATTCTGTTTTGACTATTTTCAAATTTTTTATGAGTTCGTCTTTTTCGTTGATCACGAATTTGTATTGCGGTGTTTTATGGTTGTCGTAATGATTCTTATCATTTAAAAATTGTTTAATTACTTGAAAAACGCGTATTTGGTCAAATGTTTTATTGATTTTTTTTAGAAAAAACAATTCCGACACAATACGATCATAGGGATTGCGCACACTTGCAATAAACGTCATGTCATTGTTTTTTTCGTCAACCAATTTTGCGATTTTTTCTCCAAACAATATATTTTTTTGTGTTCGGATATCGTTCCACGTAAAATGATGCAAGGAATAGCCTTTGTGTTTTATAAGCATTAATTTCTTCAATTCACTGTTGTCTACCATTGTTTCTTGGATGGAGCGGGTATATTTTGCCATGTTGTTTTGAATCATTTGTAATTTCTTTTTAGAATCCTTATTATAATTCGCAGTTAATCTTAAATGCATGATTTCTTTGTTAATAAAATTATTTAATCGAACATTCCATTCTCTATGTTTTTTATCAATCACATGTGCTAAATCATTAGTGTGTCGATAATACAATGTATTTAATCCAAGAGGTTTATTTTCAATGTTACTAAAATAATTCTCTACACTCGTTCCACCCGTTTTCGGTATATGTATAAAACATACTTTCATTTTTGGAAAAAAGGGCATTATATAAACCTATTTATATAATACAAATAAATAACATTACTTCGTAATACTTAATGCATACGGATTTTTTTGTAACATTTGTTTCATATCTAAAGTATCCATTCGATCATTACCCAGTCCCGAATATAATTGCTGTTTTCCTTGCAATTGACCTAAATTCTCTTGACCTGGACCACGGAAGTTTGTAGGTCCCGCCACGTAATTTTGGTTCAATTTGTTTACACGATCCCCGCATTTGATATTTTGATTGTTATTCATCAAAGACATGTTACCCGGAACCATACGACCATCAATCGTCGATGACTTCACCTCATTGTTACGTTGTCTATATTCTGCATCATGCGGACGTAATCCACGCGCACCCGCTTGTGCACTCGAGTTACCCGCATAATAGAAATCCGATTGTGTCATACGTGCATTAATAACAGGTTGGTTTGGAGTAACACCATAAGCACCTTTATCGAAAGCCTTTGTGCCCGAGTTCAAGTGCATTTTGGCGTTTTCAGTTGTTTCGCGAATCGTTGTATTCGGACGATCTGCCGGATTAAATACATAAGACAATGGCACATTGGTCGTAGCATTTGAATAAGGACGCAAGTTTCCAATCGTATTTTCTTTTCGAGAAGGACGCACCACGTCCAATAAGGGTGCAACTACCGAACCAATGGCACCACCAATCGCACCGAAATAATCGTCTTGTTTGTTTGCACTACGATTATTGGCATAAGCCACCTGGGATTTTGCTCCAAAGTCACTATCCCGTGCACCACCCTTTCCGGTTGCTGCTGCTGCGGAAATCGGAACAGCTCCTAATTCATGGTTCTTAGAAGGCATATATTCACCTTCCACATACGACGTTTTTGAATCACCGCCCGCAATACCCGAATATTCCCTTGTGGTTTCCGGACGATTTGTATAACGGTCTTCCTCAATCGGACGTAGTGTTTGACCCTTTTCTTGACCGGTCGTTGTAAAATAACGATCCGATCCCCATTCAAATGTCTTTTCCGGCAATTTCTTTTCGACCCGGCCTAGTTCACCGCGATTTTTAATATGTGTAGAAGCAGGACCTTCGTGACCAATCATCGACACCCCGGATGCCTTGCGGTGATTGTTTACGCGTAATTCGTCTACGGTTTTTGGTAACCATGTTTCACGTTCCATCATACCGGAATTATAACCGCCTAAACCTTCTGTTGTGTATCCAAGACCCAAGCCAGGTCCAACGGTTTCCTGTTTAAAGGGAACTACATTCGCCATCTTTAAACTCGGATTCACACGGGATTGCATGAAATCACTTTGATTGGGTGCACCATAAGCCCATTGATAATTTTCGTTTGGAGCAAATAACGGTGCTTGTTCCTTTTTATCGATTGTTTGGGACCCGTTTCCGGTATATGTGTCCATTAAACCCTCATTTTGATTGGCTTCAAACTTGCGGCTTCTTACTTTACTTCCGAAATAAGGAACCATATTATTATGTCTAAAGTAATCACAACCGACTTTTTGTCCGCTTAGTGCAATGAAATCTTCTGAACCACCTGATAATTCTTGAGGAGCACAATCCATACCCGTTTTGGACTGCCAATGTTCGTTTTTCAATATATTCTTTGGATCAGCTAAATTGAAGAATTTATCTGTATAGGATTCGCCATTGTATTTATTGTCTACTGCTAATTTTGTGGTAATATCTAATGCGGCATCGCGAATCGGAATTTCACTTGGATAATTTACATTGGGAATGTTTGTGTTTGGCAACTCCATTTCCGTTGTATTATTGGTTTGAAATCCTTCTTCCGATTGTTCATTATTGTTTGATTTACTAATGAAGTATAAACTACTTAATGCTACTAAAGGTATCGCTAATTCCATTGTATATAACAAGATATATACAATAGACACAATATATATTTTACTTTTCTTTATTTTCTAGAAAAATCGTCCGTTGTTAATTTCGGTTTGTAGTTATCTTTCTCTAAAATACGTGTTTGAATATTGTCGTGAAACGGTTTCTCTACATTCGCTTGCGGATTAATAAAAGGAGTTTCCCATACTGGATGCTCTAAATCCCTATACATCCATGCAGGATGACTCACACGACTTTCTTCCACAAAAGGACGTGCATTTGGATATGAAATGGCCTTGGAATGCACCTTTTCTTCACTATAATTGTTTAGTTCAACATTGTCGCGATTCAAATTGCGTGTTAATCCCATTAAATCGCTTTCTAAATGAATATTGTTTGTATTTAAATTCGCACCGAATTCTTGCAATCGCACATGCACATCTTCTTGGAATGGCATTATTGAACCTGGTCCCGGCTTATCTAACATATATCGCCCGGCATAGGTCATTTCTTCTAATTGCTTTTTAATTCGAACTTCATCATCATGGAATCTTGTAAATGACATTTATACTCGTATATATGGGGTGCATAAAAAATAGTTAATCAAATAAATACATAAAATTCCAAGACACTTATTATTAATAAATGTCTAAAGTTCCAAGACTGTGTTTAAATATGATCGTGAAAAATGAAAGCGCTATTATTATTCGCCTGTTGGAATCCGTTATCCACTATATTGATTCTTATTGTATTTGCGACACGGGTAGTAGTGACAATACAATGGAATTGATTCAACAGTTCACCTCTAAACACAATATTACGGGGGTTTTATACAAAGAACCCTTTCGCGACTTTGGTTACAATCGCAGCCACGCACTTAAAAAATGCTGTGCAATGGAAAATGTCGATTTTATTTTACTACTAGACGCCGATATGGTTCTTCATGTTGATGAAAGCATTTCTCCGCGTGTTTTCAAAAAGCATTTGTCCAAGAGTTCGGCTTTTTATTTATACCAAGGAACCGCGCATTTTCAATACAAAAACGTTCGGATTGTGAAAAAGGATTTGGATCTCTCTTATTGGGGCGTTACACATGAATATTTGGTTCTTCCTAAAGATTGTAAAACAAATGAAATAAGTAAATCGCAAGTTTTCATCAAGGATTTGGGCGACGGAGGCTCCAAAGAACACAAATTTCCAAGAGATATTGCCCTCTTGGAAAAAGCCTTGGAAACAGAACCCAATCACCCGCGGTATTTGTTTTATTTAGCCAATAGTTACCGGGACAATAAACAATATAACGAGGCCATTGCCACGTATTTGAAAAGAATAAACGCCGGACATTGGATCGAAGAAGTGTATTATAGTTATTATAGCATCGGTAATTGTCTTTTGTTTTTAGAAAAACCAAGAGAAGCGATTATGTGGTATTTAGATGCCTATGAAATCATGCCCCAACGCGTTGAAAATCTCCATAAAATCGTCCATGTTTACCGTCTTCAAGAAAAATACAAATTGGCAGTCCATTTTTATCAAATGGCTAAAGAAAGTTTAGCCAACTATCCCCCAAACACCTATCTTTTCATGGAAAAAGACGTGGTCGACTTCAAACTCGACTATGAATATTCCATATGCGCCTATTATTGCAATGAAAAACCCAGTGTTTTAAGCAAACTTTCTATGAAGCTTCTTGGAAATAACCAAATTCATATGCCCATTGCACAAAGTATTTTATCCAACTATCGTTTTTATTGTAGTTCTTTACAAAAGAAACACGACCCCTATTACGATGACTTATTGACTTGCTTTCGGTGTTGTAATGAACCACTCGACGGATTCAATCCCAGCACACCGACCCTTCTCAAAATCGACGACCATTGCTATTTGCTAAATGTCCGCTATGTGAACTATCACATCGATCAAAACGGTCTCTACAACAATCCTCCAAACATTATTTCCAAGAACATGATGTATAAAATAACGAAAACCCAAGGAAAATGGACCGTTTCTCATAAAGCGGAACTCAAATATGACGACTCCTTGGACGGTTATTATTGCGGTTTGGAGGATATTCGTCTTTACATTCACAGCACGGATCCATTGCAAATCGGATACATATGCAATCGCGGAATAGCTAGAAATAACATACAAATTGAAACCGGATTGCTAAATGAATGTTTAGAGGAAACACGAGAATCCATTGTTTTGCCATCCCCTCTAAACAAACCTGTTGAGAAAAACTGGGTTTATATGGATCAAAAAACGCCTAAATCAATGGTTTATAGTTGGTTTCCTCTTTGTCTTGGAAATATAGAAAAGAAAACGTTCGTAAAGACCGTTCAACACAAAAGTCCAATGTTCTTTTCGAACATGCGAGGGTCTTGTTTGGGTATTCATTTCCAAGACAAAGAAGAAACCTGGTTTCTATGTCATTACGTTGTTTTCGATACAAAACGGTATTATTATCATTGTATGGTCGTCTTAAATAATAATGATTATAGCATTAAAAATTACACGAGATTGTTCAGTTTTGAGAAAAACCCAATCGAATATTGTTTAGGCATTGTTTACGAACAAGAAAAAAACGGATTTTTGATTTCCTATAGCCTAAATGACATGTGCTCGCGGTTTATACACATTCCGAAAACGGAGTTTGATAAACTCATGATGAACCCAACTCTTCCACTGGATTGTAACTAGCCTCTTTACATCGACCATACGTTTTCCTGTGAAATTGACAAATCCCGTGTTCTTGGATTCCGAGTAAATGTTGCTTGGTTCCATAACCTTGGTTCTTATTTAGGCAATATCGATCAACCAAATCCGGATATTTAGCACATAATTGTTCAATATATTCATCGCGACTGACCTTTGCTAATATCGACGCTGCTGCAATATTCGTAAACCGATTGTCACCGCCTTCGAATGTGTCGTGAGGCAACGTTAACAACTGTTCGGAGGTGTCGTCGAAATAACTGTAAGGCTTGAAATCGTTTCCGTCAACCATGAGAAACACACCGTCTTTTCCGAGTTTTTCCACGATTGAATTTATTGCTTGATGCATTCCTTTAAATACAGATTGACGAATATTAATCGCGTCAATAACATCGTGTTCCACATATTCAACACTCCACGCCACTGCATTTTCCTTAATATATTCCGCGACTTCTTTGATTTTCTTCTTTGATGAAAACTTCTTGGAATCCTTCATTAAATCGTGGCGAAAATCATTGTTTTTAGGTAAAACGACGGCTCCAACATATAAACGACCAAACAAAGGTCCTCGACCGGCCTCGTCAACGCCGATTTCGATTCTATTTTCTTCATTGTAAAAAGTTGCTAATGATGATGTCATTGTTTTAAGATATTACTAACGGATCATTATTTTCAATTTTATTAGGCTGGTTATTTAGTCATTATTTTCCAACTATAAAGTATATTACATACGAAATGAAAGGTATCAAATTATCTCCTCTAAACCTGTTTATTATCTTGGTCCTTGTATTGATTTTTTCATTGGTAATCGGATATTCTGTGCGTGAATCTTTTAAGGAAGGCATGGAAACAACTACAACAGCAACAATGAAATCATATGCACCTTATAGTGATGCACAATTACTAATTATCAAGCCTAGCGATGATTCGAGTGGCGCTATTTACTTTGATCCTGTATACGGAAACATTGTAAATGTTTTAGACGATTCTGATTCGACTTCCACTTCTATGTCACCAGGCGGCGCGAGTAATTCAAATGGACAATATGTAATTGTTACACGAAGCGGAAACTCCGTTGATAAAGTTGATTTAGCAAATGCAAAGAAGATCGATATGTTGCAAGGAACAAAAGAATCTTGGTCCTATAACTTTGCTGGTTCTACCATCATATACGTAACATGGGATACCAAAACCGTCATTTACTTGTTGGACAATGTTTCGGGTGAAATGAAGAGCATTTATATTTCTACATATGTAAGTGATTCGAAACAAACAAATTTAGTGGATAACAGTCTTCACGGAAGCAAATTGCCATCCGGTACTAGCACTGTTGTTCCTTCCATGCATCAAGAATCCACTGTAAATGGTGTCGAAGCATGGCAAATCAGCGAAAACGTATACTTCAATTTCCAAAAGGGTATTTACATTAAAACAAACTCCGGATACAATAATGCTCACGATTCTCAAGCCGTTTCCGGAAGTATTTTGGCTTACGATTATACTAACAATCGCGCGGTTGTTTCCACCAAAATTGCATTAAACCAATCTCCAGCTGCTATTGTATTGATCATTGTAAATCAAGGCACAAGTGACGCATCTGCTTCAAACAACTATCAAGTCAACACAACCGCACGTGTTAATTATGATAATACAAGTGGTAATACCTCGAAAGGAAACGGACATTCAAATAATTCCTCTGGAGGAAACGGTACATCCGGAGATAGCTGTGCTCCTAAAAAGAAATCGTGCGATGATGACTCCGACGACGAAAATCCATACATCTTGAAAACACAAGTCGTTCCACCCGTGTGCCCCATGTGTCCTACACAATGCGACACGCCTCCTGCAGACAACACATCTAGCGGTTGCAGTGTAACCGTGAACGACCAAGGTCAATTGATTGACTGTAGTGGAAATGTGATTAAACCTCCTTCTTCCATTAGCCCCGATTATTATTTTGGACAGGGTCTAGCTGAAACCGCTCAATCTGCGATTCAAACAACCGGAAGCACAATCGATACTGGAATCACCAGTGCTACCGATTTGGCCGGAAAAACACTAGATACTGCGGGTGGTGCTCTAGACACTGGTCTAAGTACTGCCGGAAAAGCCGTATCCGATGTGACTTCCGGTGCCGAAGGAGCCATTACAGGTGTTACAAAGGATATTACAGGTATGATCTCAGGTCTTGGAAAAGACGTGACGGGTATAGCAACACAAGGAATTCAACAAACGGGAGGTTTGGCCTCCCAAACGGTAGGTTCTGCTACTGGACTTGCGAGCCAAACCATCGACACAGGTGCGAATCTTCTTTATAGCACCGGACAAGGCGTATATGACATTGCACAACAAGGAATCTATAGAGATCCTTACGGTGTTTACAGAAATGCATACGGACAACCCGTTGAAGCACCTATGATGCAGCAATCAACCTATCCAGGCGCTCCTGTATATCCTACTGGAAGATACCAAGGATATGGAACATGCTCCATGCCTTACCCAATGCCTCAATCTGGATATGATCCTATGCCAGTAACCAACGACTTCTCTCAATTTACATAAATCAATAATGGAATTTTATAATTTGTTCGTTTATAAGCAAATTATAAAAAAAAGACCTAAAGTAGGGAGCCATAGTCAATTATGGATTATAATGATGTTTTGAGCCGTAAAAATATAGAAACTGAAATCACACATTTATTACAAAATTACGACGAGTTATGCAAGGACATACAATTCAAAAAAGGGATTTATTTGTACGGTGCCCCGGGAAGTGGTAAAACGTATTTTGTGGAAAAACTCCTTCAAACATTAAATTACGACGTGATTAAATACGACGCGGGAGATGTTCGAAATAAATCGCTCATTGATACCATTACGTCGAACAATGTGTCCAATATGAACGTCTTGGACATGATGAAAGGGAAAAAACGGAAAATCGTGATTTTAATGGATGAAATAGACGGCATGAACAATGGCGACAAAGGCGGGATTAATGCACTCATTAAACTGATCCGTCAGAAAAAGACGAAGAAACAGAAGCTCGAGAATTTCACTTTAAACCCGATTATTTGCATTGGGACCTATTACATGGACAAGAAAATCAAGGAACTCATGAAAGTGTGCAATGTGTTCGAAATGAACACGCCGACCACACAGCAAATCGAAAGATTGATCGATCCGTTTTATTCGGAAAAGGTGTTTTCGTGCAAAACAGGTG
>Ga0181566_10002577_pt1 | contig 14909 bp, 14 predicted proteins | sample 101ome_15_FD_133762 | JGI IMG/M metagenome (GOLD analysis project Ga0181566, IMG submission 133762) | Coastal salt marsh microbial communities from the Groves Creek Marsh, Skidaway Island, Georgia - 101402AT metaG (megahit assembly) | ecosystem: Environmental > Aquatic > Marine > Intertidal... | reverse complement strand
CTCCATACTTTACAACGGTGAGTGCAACAACATAATCCGAGTCGGACAAATCGTTGACCTCTTGCAAGGTGTTTCCATCTACACAAATGAGGTATTCTAAGCTTGCATCCTCAATTGATTCCAAATATTTAATGGTTGTGGTCAAGGCTTCAGACAAAGTTTTAAAAAAGCAACGCTCTTTTAGTTTTAATAATGACTTATAAATAAATGATGCCTTGTCGCGTTCGACCGGACTTAACCGTTCATTTCTACTTGACATAGCCAAACCATGTGGCTCCCGAACGATTGGGCATACCACCATTTTAGTATCAAATTCACAAAGCTTGATTAGTTGACCAATCACCGCAGTTTGCTGGAAATCCTTTTGACCAAAGTAGGCAGAAGTGGGTTGAACAATTTCAAAGAATCGCTTCACTACCTGTGCCACACCTTGAAAATGTCCTGATCTTAAAGCACCTTCATGTATTAAATCCAACCCTGCAAGGTCAATATCATCGCTCGCTTCTCCATTCGGATAAACATCTTCTACTTCAGGGTAATAGAGATAATCAACATTCACCGAGCGCAGCATTTCCATATCACTATCTATGGTTGAAGGATATTTATCCAAATCAGCCTTATCGTCAAATTGTGTTGGATTGACGAAAATGCTACAAACGACTGTATCATTTTCAGCTCTTGCCCGTTCTAATAAGGAACAATGTCCGGCATGCAAAGCCCCCATTGTTGGCACAAACCCGATTTTGTTGCCTTGCGAACGTTGTTTTTGCAACTCAATGTGCAGTAAGTCAGCGGATTTATGAATAAACATATAGTAAAAAATATCTAGAATTACAAGTGTTACAACCGACAGTTTTGCCGATTTTCAGGGGTATCTTTGCAGTCGCATTATAGTAAAAACACCTTTTATTTATGGAAAACAACAGAAAAAAAGTCCTTTTCATTTCGTCTGAAATGAGTCCTTTTTTGGAAAGCAACGCTTTGTCGGACATTGCCCGCATGCTACCTCAAGCTGTTCAAGAAAGTGACAATGAAGTACGCATTCTGGTTCCACGTTTCGGAGTAATTAACGAACGTCGTAATCGATTGCATGAAGTTGTTCGTCTATCGGGTATGAACATTACCATCGACGACAACGACAATCCACTTACTATTAAAGTGGCGTCAATTCCAAACACAAAGATGCAAGTATACTTCCTTGACAACGAGGATTACTTCCACCGCAAAAGTGTATACGGAGACGACGAGAATGAGTTCTTTGAAGACAATGATGAGCGAACTATTTTCTTCTGTAAAGGAGCATTGGAGACTGTGAAAAAACTGGGTTGGTATCCAGACATTATTCACTGTCAGGGTTGGATGACCAGTTTGATTCCACTTTACTTAAAGACTATCTATAAAGACGAACCGGTATTTGAGAATTCAAAAGTAGTATACAGTGTATTCAGCAATGAGTTCCAAGCGTCTCTAGGTGACGACTTTGCTCGTAAAGCTGGATTAAACTATATCGAAGACAATGAATTGAAGCCTTTCGCAAATGCGGATTGCTCATCTATGTACATCGGTGCTATCACACATGCTGATGCCGTGGTTAAGTGCGAAGATTCTATCGCGCCTGAGGTTCAAGAGCACTTGCAAAACGAGAACTCTAAACCTGTCTTGGAACATCGAGGGGAGAACATCGCAGAAGAGTACACGGAATTCTATGACACCTTACTTTCGGAAAACTAATATAAAGGCTGCCCTTACGGCAGCCTTCTTTCTTTCACTGCCTTTTATGCAGTCTTGTAAACGTGGCGATGACGTCGTGGGTACAGACTTTTTACCGGAGGGTGATGCTTACGCAAGCATCGTGGAAGATTCATTCACAGTGCGAGCTTACAGCATACCTGAAGACTCACTCAAGATAGACTCGCTGTCTACACAGATTCTCGGAGCTATTAACGATCCGGATTTTGGTGCTAGCAAAGCAAGTCTGTATACCCAAATCCTTTTAAGGGAAATCAATGTCGACTTTGGAGCTTCTCCAACAATCGATTCCGTAGTCCTCTCTCTGCAACGAGATGGTTCTGTTAACGCTTATGGTAATCCAAGCTCATCCATAAGTATTGATCTCTATCGAATGAATGAGATCATTGAACGAGAAGAAGCATATTTCTCGAACTACCAACCTGCCTTAGGTGATCAGATTGGAACATGGACGGGCAACCTACGATCTGAAGACACAGTTTGGTTTGAAGAAGATGGCGACCTAAAGTGGCAGATCAATACACTTCGAATCCCATTAGATAATAGTTTTGGCGAAGACTTCTTTACCAACGGTCAGTTTGGAAGTAACGAGGTTTTCTTACAATTCTTAAATGGTATCGCACTAGTCCCTCGCACAACTGGCTTAGGCTCCGGGGAAGGGAATATTGTAGGTATTGAAAAGGAGTCTGACAATTCAAAACTGATTGTGTACTACAACGGTGGGTTGCGTAAAGAATTTGACATGAATTCGGAGTCGCAAAACATCTCAACGTATCAGTTTGATCCGCGACCAGCGGCTATTCAAACTCAATTCGACAACAGAGGAACACACTTCAATCAAGCATACCTCCAAGCGATGGGTGGAAGCAAACTGAGATTGGAAATTCCGGATTTATTCAAATTAGTTGAAGATGGCAATGCCATTGCAATCAATGAAGCACGGCTTACCCTTACGGTTAAAGATGGAAGCGCAACAGATAATTTCCCAGCGCCCGAACGATTGCTATTGCTTCAACCGGACGCCGAAGACAGCTCAAATTCTTTTATCCTGGACTTGATTGATGTTTTGGTTCCACCAAATAGTGGCTGGGTGGGCAACACCAATTATGGTGGGGATTACGATAGCGACAGCAAGACATATACATTTAGATTCAATAGACATTTACAATCACTCCTTGACGCTTATTTATCATCCGGAGAAAATAGCAATCGAGGTTTCTATGTAATCGTACCATCTGACAACCCAATTACACCGAGCAGACTCATTCTCAACACGGACAATATAGGGCTTGAACTTAAAGTAACCTACACCAAACTTTAATCAAATCTTCTTGTTTTATTTGCAGAAAGTTTCGAGTTGAAAGATTCCCCTTCATACAAGCTAGCGAGCAGAGCGCACAAGTCTCAAGACACGGTGATAGATGTTCGTGGCCATCGTATTGGCGGCGATGAGATATTCATGATTGCCGGCCCTTGTGCGGTAGAGTCCGAAGAACAAATTCACCAAATTGCTGAGCACATCAGTAAATTGGGCATCCCTTTCCTACGAGGTGGTGCGTATAAACCTCGTTCATCTCCATACAACTTCCAGGGATTACAGGAAAAAGGACTGGAGTTGTTGCGTGACGTGTCGAACAAATACAATTTGGGCATCATCACGGAAGTCATGGATTTAAGTCTGCTTGATCAAGTATATCCACACACAGATATACTTCAAATTGGCTCTCGAAACATGAAGAATTATCACTTCTTGAAGGAGCTTGGTAAAACAGACAAGCCTATACTACTCAAACGCGGTATGGATGCAACTATTGAAGAATGGTTGCTTGCTGCAGAGTACATCCTGCTGGGAGGAAACGAAGAAGTCATTTTGTGTGAACGTGGAATTCGCACTTTCGACACATCGAATCGGAACACATTGGATTTAGCTGGGCTAGCCCTCGCCAAAGAACTTTCGCACTTACCAATCATCTCAGACCCGAGTCAAGCAACCGGTGATCGTAAACTAATCGAAGCGGCAAGCATGGCCTCTTTGGCTGCAGGAGCGGATGGTTTGATGATTGAAGTACACAACAATCCTGAAGTGGCGTTATCAGATGGCCCGCAATCCTTGTTTCTAAACCAATTAGACGAGATGCTACCAAGTTTCGAAAGGATTGCAACTGCTGTTAATAAGACCTGCTCTTGGAACAAAGTGCCCGAAGTGATTAAAGTCTAAGAACCGATTGAACTTCTTTCGAACAATTGCCCCATTTGGCATTAATTCAATTTCTTTGCAAAAAATTTCACGATGCGTATAGCTGTAGTTGGAGCAACAGGTATGGTGGGAACGGAAATGTTGGCCGTTCTCGAAAATTCCACTCTGGACATCACTGAATTAATTCCAGTGGCGAGTGCACAGTCTGAAGGGAAACAACTGAGCCTTAGAGGCAAAAAATTCGGTTGCGTGACTCTGGACAAAGCACTGGCGCTAAGACCGGACATTGTACTTTTTTCGGCTGGAGGATCTGTTTCATTGGAATGGGCCCCAAAATTTGCCGAAATAGGTTGCTACGTAATCGACAATTCATCTGCTTGGAGAATGGACCCAAACAAACCACTGGTGGTGCCTGAAATCAACGCTGATATATTAACATCCAAAAGTCGGATTGTAGCCAACCCAAATTGCAGTACAATTCAACTTGTTATGGCTTTAAAACCCATTCACGAGAAGTTTGGCATTAAACGATTGGTTGTAAGCACTTACCAATCTGTATCGGGTACGGGGAAAAAAGCGGTAGATCAGATGAATAGCGAAAGAGCCGGTACTCCAGGCGATAAAGCTTATCCGCACACCATCGACAAAAACTGCCTCCCGCATTGTGATGTCTTCACAGACAATGGATACACAAAGGAAGAAATGAAGATTGTGAATGAAACACGTAAGATATTGCGCGATGACTCAATCGGCATCACAGCCACAGCCGTGCGTGTTCCGGTGGACGGTGGACACTCTGAATCCGTCAACCTCGAATTAAACACAGGCTTCGAAATAAATGAAATCATATCCGTTCTCGAACAAATGCCGGGAGTGGTTGTTCAGAATGAACACGCCAACAACGAATACCCTATGCCGCTATATGCAAAAGGCAAGGATGATGTATTTGTAGGGCGTATACGAAGAGATGATAGCGCCCCGAATGCACTGAATATGTGGATTGTTGCAGACAATCTTCGCAAAGGAGCAGCGACCAACACTGTGCAAATTGCTGAATACATGGTTGCACAAGACTTAATTGAACGAGCAGAAACGATATAAATATGCCAGCAGGATTTTACAAACTCAAGGTAGACCGAATTACAAGAGAAACACCAGATGCCGTAAGCATCCGACTTCTTGTACCTCCACCACTCAAAGGTATGTTCACGTACAAATCCGGACAATACCTAACGCTTCATCAGATGATTAATGGCGAAGATGTTCGTAGATCTTATTCTGTGTGCACAAGTCCTTATGATGACGCAATGCCTACCGTTGCAGTGAAACAAGTTGTCGATGGCAGAATGAGCACATTCTTAAATCAGTCGCTTAAGGAAGGGGACTTGATTGAAGCCATGCCTCCAATGGGTAACTTTAGTGTTGAACCTGAGGCGGGAAAACAAGGACATTATGTGTTATTCGGTGGCGGAAGTGGTATCACTCCACTAATGTCTATCGCAAAAACAGTCTTAGGACAAGAGCCACTCAGCAAAGTTACCTTGGTATATGCCAACCGTAATGAAGAGTCAATCATCTTCAGAAAAGAGATAGACCAACTGGCTACAGATGTTGCGGATAGATTTAAAGTCGTTCATATACTCGATGAGGCCGGAAGCGAATGGACCGGGCTAACAGGAATGCTAAACCCACTGAAAGTAATTCAACTACTCAAACAGGAAGTAGGTCCTGATCTTAACATAGCACACTATTACATCTGTGGACCAACCGGTATGATGCAGATGGTTGAGACCACTCTTCAGGATGCCGGAACCCGTAAAGAGAACATCCATTTAGAATACTTTACAGCTGTAAAAAAAGACTCAGATTCTGAGGAGAAAGACGGAATAGTCGCTACTGAGGGCACCAAGCACATCAAGATTGAATTGTTTGGAGATCACCATGAGGTAACAATAGACGATAACAAGACCATCTTGGAAGCTGCACAAGACGCCGGGATAGACCCACCTTATTCGTGTACTGTTGGGGTTTGTACAACGTGCCGAGCGAAGGTACACAGCGGCAAAGTCACTATGGACGAGCGAGAGGGTTTAAGTGATGCAGAGATTGAAGAGGGATACGTTCTGACGTGTCAGTCACACCCACTTACCGATGTTGACTTAACGTTTGAGTAGGTTATTGAACCTTTTTTGTAATTAGGGTCTCCCACCCTTCCTCAATTTTCTTAATCGACAAGCCTTCATCGTAATAGATACCATTGTCTATTTTAGGCACCTTGTAGTCTTCAAACCCTTCAGTGTGGAGGTAGTTTCGAAGTGAGGTAATGTCTTCAAACACCATAGTTTCTTTACGCATCAACGCAACGGGTGCTTTAGGAGCTTCAACTTCCTTGACTGCTAGTTCAGGTTGACTGATGTGAAGCGTATCTCCTTTTTTATAATTGAGCAACATGGCTTTCACCTCCTCTAGGTAATCGTCATCCATTTCAGCAGGTACGGCCAGGGTAATTACTTTCTTTTTGTTTTTATGTAACCAGAATTGGGATCTGCAGCTAGAACTACAAAACCTTGCGTTCTTGCGATTGGCTAAAAATGGAGCTTCACAGTGCTCACATACGAGCTCTGTAGCTTTGTGATTGGTTTTAAACCCCTTTGTTGTTCTGAACATCCCTAACTCTAATTGCATCTTAACGTTTATTTGATACCTCAAAGTTGGGGCATTTATAAGCGTTTACCAGATTTAGGTATGCACAGCGAACAAAAAAATAGACAGTTGAGCGGCTTGATTATTAAATCGTTACGCCTGATTCGCGCAACAAACCTTCGAACATGCGTCGTCCATCTGTATTGAACAATTTTTGACTAGCAGCACGCTCAGGGTGAGGCATCATACCAAAGACATTTCGCTTTTCATTGGTAATCCCTGCAATGTTTTGAAGCGAACCGTTGGGATTGGTCTCATTTGACACATTTCCCTTCTCATCCGAATAATAGAACAATACTTGATCATTGTCTACTAGTCGCTTTACAGTATCCTCATCCGCGTAATAGCGCCCTTCCGCATGGGCAATAGGGATTTTGATCACTTCGTCTTGCTTATACGAAGAAGTAACTGCGGTTTCTGTTGTTCCTGTTTTCAGGAAAACATTCTCACACACGAACAACTGATTGTTATTACGAAGTAAGGCTCCTTCCAATAACCCGGACTCGCACAAAATTTGGAAACCATTACATATACCCATGACATACCCACCTTTATTGGCGTGATCAACCACAGCATTCATAATTGGACTAAGCTTGGCAATTGAACCACTTCTGAGATAGTCACCAAACGAGAATCCACCGGGAATCCAAACAAAGTCGACACCTTTTAAATCTGTGTCTTTGTGCCACAGCTGCTCAACTTTTTCACCTGAAACATCTTCAAGAACTGAAATGAGGTCGTGGTCACAATTTGACCCGGGGAAAATAACAACTCCAAACTTCATGTGGCAAAGTTACCACGTCGGATAAACTCTACCTAAACAAGTGTATAATATTCGGTTTTTTCAGTGGTATGAGAGCGTATAACTCCAGCACTGATAAGGTTTACCAATATCTTGGAGGCCCTGCGTGTGGAAATGTTAACAAGCTTCCGAAACTTCTGCATTGTGATACGATCGTTCTCTCTCAAGTACTCTAAAAGCGCTTGCTCTTTTGAACTGTATTCTATTACCGTTGGATATCCGGAACTCTGACGCCTGAGTACATCTAATACAATTTTAGAAGCCAGTAGAGTTTGATCTTTGACCCGCACATATGCCCACCATTTTCCATCCTCTCCTTTTGCATAATACGGTTTGTCGTCTCCGGGATTAACGAAACACTCAATGATTCGCTTGTCCCCTATGTCGTGCTCGTACATGGTTAACTCCACCTCAGGTTTACAATAGAATCGTGCAGCCAAATCAAGCATGTATTTTTCATCTTCGGAACGTATTCCGGAAATCTTGCGGTTGTCTTTTACCCCAACGAGAAGCGTACCACCCTTGTGATTTGCAAAAGCCGACATTGTTTTAGCAATCTTTCCAGCATCAGAAATCTGCTGTTTATAGTCGAGCGTATCGTCCTCCCCTCTCTTTAGAAGTTCCCGTATTCTTCGATTCACAATCCGAATTTAAGTATTGCTGTATGGACATAACAAAAAACCCGAATCAAAAGATTCGGGTACAATCAAAATACTGAATACTACTACGTTATGCTGATTTGCTTTCTAAGTGCTTTTTCTCTTTTAGGGATCACTACGCTAAGGATTCCTTTATCCAGTTGTGCACTAATGTTTTCCGAGTCTGCCGTATCCGAGAGATAAAAGCTACGCTTGAAACTGCCGGTGTGAAACTCTCTCAAGTGAAACTTCTCATTGGATTCCGATTTTTCGGTGGAACGTTCTCCACTAATCACCAATTCGTTTTCTTGAATGTCGATGTTAACATCATTCTTATCCATTCCGGCGAGTAATAAATTGATGGTGAAGTTTTTCTCTGTCTCCTTTACTTCCGCCTTCGGAATGAAGTGATTGTCTGTTCTCTCTGTAACGTCTGACATTAAATCGTTGAATATGTTCTCAAACGCCATTGGAAAGAATGTGTTGGTTCTGAAAGCCTTTCTGGGTTGAAATTTTGTTATGGTCATAATGCTAATAATTTTTACTAGCACTGCTTCAATCAAAATGCCAATCAAAAAATCACCCAAACAACTGCCTATGTGTCATGCTTTTAGCAGCAAGGAGTTGTTTTTGGTGTCATTTTGACCGCTTTGAAACAATAAACCGGTTCATCCCGAGCTGTTCATTGGTTGTCACCTCATTAAATAACTCTGAACACTTTAGTAACAAATCACCAAATTCCTCCTTCTGTTGCTCGCTTATTGAAACCTTGTTAAAGATCATCGCACCTCCGGGAGTGATCAATTCATTGAGTCTGGATAGAAAACCCATCTGCTCAAATTCTTTTGGCACGTCCAAATCTTGGTAGAGATCAACAATTATTAAGTCGAAGGTAGTTTTCACGTCCTGAACATACTGAGACGCATCAGCACAAACAACTTCTGCACCGTCTACTATATCGAAATGATTGCCGTACCAATCGATGATACGCTGATCCAACTCAACTCCGGTAATATTTACACTCGGGTTTCTGGCTTTGACCAAATGCGCAACGCTTCCAACGCCAAAGCCCAACATCAACACATCTCTACATCCCTCCCAATCCAGTGAGACCTCCTCAAAACACCTTCTGAAAGCCAGCTCTAGATTTCCATACGAATAATTTGCAATTCGTGTATGTAACTGTTTCTTTCCGTGAGTCAGAACGATTTCCAGTTCAGGCGTTGCAGAGGTATCTACCTCAATAACTAATGGCCAAACCCATGAAATTACCCACTTGATGTAAAACAAAAAACCCAGACCTGAGGCCTGGGTTTCCTTATTCGTATTAATTGTATTAGTCAATCTTAATAAACTTGGCAGCTCCAGAAACCGAAGCTCCTTTTACACTAATCAAGTAGTTACCTGCGGGCAAGTCAGAAACTTTCAGTGACACACTAGACGTTGCCGGGCTTAAGTCGTGCTGAACAGACTTCAAGGTTTGTCCTTGGTAGTTGATTACGTCGAACGTTACCTTTTCAGACTTGTTTACGTTTACTGAAACATTCACCTGGCCTTTTGCCGGGTTCGGATAAGCTTTTAGCTGAATTGGGTTAACCTTCGTCACATTGCGCACGTTTGTCAACAGACTTGACGACTTCCAAATTCCTCTACCGTGCGTACCGGCAAAAAGCATTGCTCCTGTTCTCGCCCCACTCTGGAACACTTTACCTTCCACCTGACGCAATTGGAAAACAGGTACTCGTGGGAATGAGTCTCGGTCAAATGTCCATGTTGGTGTTGTAGCGTTACCGTTTTGCGTATAGTAGATCCCGAATTCCGTACCTAATATCAAGGTATTTGGCTCGGTGATACTTACTTCTGCATCGTATACAGGGAATCGCGGCAAAGCTCCTTGAATACTTCTCCAAGTTGGCGCTGCGTCCAAAGCATTTTCTGAAACATATACAAATGCACTGCTTCCGTAGTTACCTAAAGTGATAATTACTCGATCCGGGTTATGTGGATCAGCAGCGATATCCGTTACAGATCTAGATCCTGGCAAGTTGCCAGATATCTCACTGATTTCTAAGCTAGGAGGAATTGTGGCGCCAGGGTGCATTGCTGTATCCCATGTAACACTGTTTAATCCGCTTACGCGATAAACATTATTTGCTCTCAATCCGGCTACATACAGTACGTCACCATCAGCGCTCACCTCCATAATGTTAGGAGCGAAGCTTGTGCTCAACACTCTAAACCACTGTGGAGATGGCTCAGTTACAGCCCCGTTGGCCATCCAAACCCCTTCATCTAGAGCAAAGAATAAACGGTTGGTTGAATCTGTTAAGTCTTCCCACAACTGCATCGGCGTGTTGAAAATGTTATTTGGTTGTCTCACCGTACCTTCTGCCGTCACATTAGCCATGTAGTCGGCTGTTCCGATGCGACCATCCCAAATTGGAGATGTGTTACCACCCGCATTGAGTGAGCGACGCATGTTTCCGTTTTGAGATTCTGCAAACAAGATGTCTGGATTGATCGTAGAAACCTCACACTGGAATCCGTCACCACCAATAATATCCTCTGCAGCTTGAGGTGTATTTCCGTTACCGTCAATCACCATACTGTTGTTATCTTGAGTACCACCAACGACAATACCATTAGTTCCAGCTGCAATTCCGTAGAACTGAGTTGTTCCTAGTCCATTGTACAACGTTGTGTAGTTGTTTAACTCCTTATTTGTTGTTCTAGAAACACCCCCATCAGAAGTGATGTACATGATAATTGGGTCTGATTTCGTATCGAACACAATGTTGTGCTTGTCCACGTGAATACCAAATGGGTTTGCCTTAACATCGTTTCCGTTTCCAACAATAAGTGGTCCGGTCTGCGGCGTCCATTCTGCGAAGTCGATACCACCGATAAACAATCTTTCTTTGTTCTGTGGGTGAACACCAACACACAAATCATAGTAACCTTGAGAGTGAACCGTAGAAGCACTTGTTGCAAGTGTTTCAATTGTAAATGGCGAGAAGAAAGAAGTTGTGTTTCCAACTACCTGGGTAAATGTTTTACCATTGTCTTTTGACTGATAAATCCCTAAAAGTCCGTTCGAAGCGGTTACCTGACCAAGAGGGCCATTAAAGGTTGAGCGTCCAACAATGACAATGTACGCGTAGTTCGGGTCAGACTCAGAAAATGCTGATACCGCACGAGTTACACCTCCCAATGGAATTCCGTCCACTGCAGTATAAGACCCGCTGCTCGCTGGATCAGATGAGTGGTATACTGTGTTTGTATACAACAGTGCGTTACCGTTTTTATCTATTGCGATATCACGTGCATTACCTCCTTGAACCATTGTCCACTGGGCATCGTTACCTTCAGCAGAAACTCGAAGACCTGTGTTTGTCGCAGCGAATACTTGGTTTTTTGTTGGATGTGAAACCACTTTGTTTACAAAAGTGAATCCTTGAGTAGAGGTGATTTTCTCAAAGGTTTCTCCGTTATCTGTGCTTTTGTAAATACCTCCACCTGCAAATCCAGGAGTAAACGCTTCTTGTCCGCCTGAACCCGTGAAAGACTCTCCGGTACCTGCGTAAATCGTTCCATTTGGAGTTTGACATAGACTTGAAATTGCCATGTCTTCCATTTGGTCGTCAACCGGATACCATGATGCTCCTTTGTTGGTTGATTTGAAAATACCCCCCATTACACCACCGCAATACAAAACGTTATTGTCGTTGCGATCTACCAAAAAGGCTCTTGTTCGTCCTCCTCGGTTATCCGGACCAGCGAATTCCCAACTGAATGGGTAGGACGCTTTCCCAAGTGATTTCTCAAACTGTCGGATTTGTCGCTTTACATCGGCAAAATCCTCAGGATTTACTTCACCAGTAATATCGTTGGCACGTAAGCTGTGTAAATACTCTGCTGCCCCAAGAGACCACTCTCCATCTTCATACGAATCAGTTGATTCTGTGGTGATTTGACGTGGTTCGTAAGCTGTGGATTTATCCAACAACTTTGTTGCACCAATGGTTGCGGCACCCGCCACGGCTAGAGAAAATAATCCAAAGTATAATTTCTTATTCATGTTCCTGCTACTTGCTTTTTACCTAAATGTAAACAATGCAAATTTATCCTATTTGCGTTTCTAGCCAAGTGTAAATTGACCATGGGTAAAGTCGACTTAACTAACGGCTATCCGTTTTGCGGGAAGACCCACATGAATCCAACAAAAAAAGATGTATTTAGTTTAGGGTTATCACGGAACGCCATGATCGGCAAACCATCCGGAAAATAAGATACAGATGCCCCTAAATTCACGCGTTTGACGAAGTGCGCATAATCGCTCCATGTAAAGGCCGTATTGAACGTAGCCGATATTCCTGGACGAACTTCCAGTTGATCCCAACCTTCTCCGTTGCGAGCATAACCAATAATTTGGTCAGAATCTGGCACTTCTTCTGGCGAATATTTCACAAACTCAACAACTTTCTGGTCATCCCGAATTCGTTCAACATGCAAATAAACAGGTCGCTGAAAAGCTGCTGTTATCCCTATCCCTCCCTGGATGTCCAATCCAATGCTATTGTGGACACCGCGCTGCACTAATCTCCTGGAAACACCGTAGTTCAATCGAGCAAAACCAGTGTGGTTTAGTTTCCCATAAACAAACGGCATGCGATTCTCCACTTGGTGGTTCACTACTTTTGATTCCCGATTGTGACGGAACGTCGTAAAATCAGCATAGAGCCAACGTGAAAAAGACCCCATAACCGGAAGTGATTGATGTTGATACGACAAACCCAATCCATTATTACGCAGCACAACACCTACTCCATGATTTCTGACATCATTAACAAGTGCACCTTCTTGTGCATACAACGCTGTTGAAAGCGCAGTAAACAATAGTGATATCAAGAGTTTTCGCCTCATCGAATGATATGTAAAGATACGTGTTAGATTTGCTTGAAACAAATCACAATGTCTATTACCATTGAAGTCAAAGATCTAGGAGCTCTTCGCACAAGTGCCACACATTTGAAATCGGGAACCATGATTGAAACCGATGCTCCAATAGACAACAACGGGAAAGGAGCTTTGTTCTCACCTACAGACTTAGTAGCAACCTCACTTGCATCGTGCATGTTAACTGTGATGGGAATTAAGGCTGAACAAAAAGGCATTGCATTTGAGCGACTTCAATGCTTTGTAACTAAGGTCATGACTTCTGGCCCGAGACGCATTAGCGAAATAAAAGTAACGGTTGAAGTAGATGAAGATTGGAGCGAAAAAGAAAGAAAACTACTGGAGCATAATGCTCGCACATGTCCCGTCAGTTTGAGTCTGCATCCCGACATAAGCCAGGATATCAGTTTTATTTATCTACGTGATGTTTAACCAATATGGTCTGCTGAATGCTCAACAGAACCGAAATTGTTTGGACAACCGTTGTCACCACGACGAGAACCACATGAACTTAGTAGTGCGGCCGAAAAACAAACGAGAAGAAAGATGCCTATTGCCTTTTTCATTTTTGAGTATTTTAGTGAACGCCTGCAGGTACAACGTAATCCAACAAGGTTCTAGTGCAAAGTAATGAAATAACCAGTTTACTGAAAAACCCAGATTTCCTTCGAGAAATTGAGGTGTACAGTAATGAAGAACCTGACCAGCTTGCACTTAAGTTGGCCAAGGCCGGTGTTGAGCACAGGACAAAGCTTACTCAAATCTTACAATTATACCGCAAAGCACAACACAAACTTCCTATTTGGGTTGAGCACAAACTGGCCTTGACCAAACGTACTTACGAACAATCGTCTTCTGAAGCTTGTGCAAAATTCAAAGCGGGTCTTATAAAGGGTAAAACGATAGCGGATCTTACATGTGGCTTAGGCGTCGATTCATACTATTTTACGCAGGAATTTGAAAATGTAATCGCATTTGAGCACAACGCTGAAACAGCCGAAGTGACCCGTTTCAACATGGAAAAGCTTGGCATACAGAACATCACAGTAAACCCGGAAAAGTTTAAAGGGCTTTCCGAACTTAAACCGGACGTCATCTATGTAGATCCCGATAGGCGCACCAACAGTGATTCTCAAGGTCGAAACATTGAGCAGTACGAACCGAACATTCTGGAACACCTTGAACAATGGTTAGCGATTTCGGGAACGGTAATGATAAAATTGAGCCCGGTCACAGACATCACTTGGATTCGCAACAACATCCCACAGTGCTCGGACATTTTTGTTGTATCGGTCAAGAATGAAATCAAAGAGATTCTGGTACTTGCAGTAAAGGATGCCGCAGAGATCACTTTACACGCGGTAGATATAAACGACCATCGAATTGCTCAATTCTCGTCGTCCCAATCACCTGCAAAATCAACAAGCAACACCTCATCGTCAAAATATCTGTTTGAACCGGGTCGTGTCGTAATTAAATCCGGACTTGAGAGCGAATTTTTATCTCATCGAGGATTAAAAGCGATTAATGATTCCGGGACTCTTGCGTGGGTTGAGAAAGATGAGATTGAACTGGGGAGAATCTTCAACATCATTGACCAAGGACCATCCAACAAGAAGTCGATAAAGTCGCTACTAAAGCGGCATAATGTAAACCGTGCAGAGATTATTTGCCGTAACTACTTCGAACAGAGCAAAGTCGTGCGAAAAAAACTGCGTCTCGCGTCAGGAGGCAATAAATTCCTCATTTTCACGGTAATAGAAAACTCGGGAGTTTGCTTTCTGGCCGACGAATTACTTCTTGTCTAACGACAAGATGTACTGCTCGATAGCAGCAGTCATTGAAGGTGCTTCGGTTGTTGGCG
>Ga0181566_10002576_pt1 | contig 14910 bp, 20 predicted proteins | sample 101ome_15_FD_133762 | JGI IMG/M metagenome (GOLD analysis project Ga0181566, IMG submission 133762) | Coastal salt marsh microbial communities from the Groves Creek Marsh, Skidaway Island, Georgia - 101402AT metaG (megahit assembly) | ecosystem: Environmental > Aquatic > Marine > Intertidal... | reverse complement strand
TTGATTAAGAAATTGGTGAATTTAGTAACCATGTAGTATATGCTACCAAATAGCCAACTTTTAAACACTAATCCATAAAAGTTAAAATTACCATCATCATTGTAAATGGATAAAAACGAAAATCGTTTGAATATATATGCATTTACAATGGGAAGTTGAAATATAAAATATAATATAGTTATAAAAATAGGCACTTGTATATCGCTCAAAATATCATCTATTTGTTGGTCTCGTTTCTTCTCTTTTTCATGTTGTTGAATGTGTTTATCAGTAAATTCCTCGTGTTCTCGAACATAATCTCGTTTAACTTTTTCATTTGGTATATAGTTTGGTTGAACTTGTTCGTCTTGAGAATACATTGTAGTATCTTGTTGTATATGTCTAGATGGTAATCTTTGGTGTTCTGAAGGCATTATCATTTCGCGTTGTTCTTCAGATAAATACTGAGGAACTTGACGGGTAGCATTATTATTTTCAAAATCAAATTGAGGATTTGTAGATTGTTCTGGATGATTCATAATAGGATTTTTATCTGATACGCCATATGGGTTTGGATGAACGTTAATAGGTACATAATTATTAGACAATTCAGATGGTTTTGTAGGTTGCATATTCATTTTTTGCGATGACATCTGTTGTTGACCGTTCATCATATTCGGCAAATCAGAAATCCGGGTAGTTGTACTTTCCATTATACTATACAATATCATATAACTAAGATTGTATAGTTTGACGAATGCCACTAAATATATTTACTCATTTTCAGGTTTTGGGTCAGAAATATTAATAATACGTTTAGTTTTGTCACATTTGGATGTTGTAGTTGTATATTTATAACATTTTTCGTCATGTTTGAAAATTTTACCTTCTACTTCATCTAGAATTGGACCATTAAATCGTAAACAATTTTTATCCGTACATGCTCTTCTAAATAATGTTGCTAAACCTAAACCTAATAATATTGAAATAAAATATTTACCTAACTCTGTATGTAATAAACGTTGTAAATTCATAGTCCACAATATAGAGTATAGTAATAAAAAATATATTTTCAAAATTTACACTTTGTTATCCGTGTTATCATATGTTTCTATCTGTTCGAACGGTATACTTAAGTCTGCTTTATTGTATTCTGATGACTCTTTATCATGTTCTTCGGAATCACTTTCTGTATCCGTGTCTATATATTTTTTCTTCTTTGGTGAAAAATATCCGGTAACCCGCTGTACGATACCTTTTGATTCGGTGTCATTCTCTTGAGGAATTTCATGGTTACTATTGGTCTGATTATTTTGTTTAGATGTAGTTTGTTCTGAATTTGTACGAGGATTATCACGTAAACTCTCTTTTTTTTCTTTCCAACGTTGATCGATATACTTCTGAGTTATTCTTGTTTTGTTTTCTAGTTTTTTACTTTGTTCTCGTAAATAGTATTTTTCGGGGTTTCTAATACGATCATATGATACACCCAGTGATGTACTTTCTTTTTGGTATAAGGGTGGTGCTATTTCGTTTTTATTCGTCCAACCTATATTATTATTTTTACTATGGCGTTTATACAAAAATAATTCATCTAGATCAGCTAGAATATCATATACTAAATCAGATGGTTCTTCGGGTCTGCTATGACTTTTTATTTTCTGATATTCATTAAATTTCTCTTCTAAAAAATCCTTACCTGATACTTTCCTGTATGCTCTATCTATTGAAATCATTTTGTATATCTCAACGCTTAATTTGTAATATTCCTTATGTGTTATTAGTTCTGTTTCCATTTTATCTTGATATTTCATAAACATCTCTATACCACTTATAATACCCACTACTAATGAAAGTACACTCGTTATTACAGATATAGTTTCTTGTCTAATGTATTCTTGTAAACCAACTGAGGCAAATGTCGTAATCGAACTTATTGTTATAATTGGGAGTCGATACCACTTTATCTTACCTTTACAATGTTGATATTTGTATTTATGGAAATTGCTCAATTGACAACAATTTATGCGTAACTTATCTAATACACGTTCAATACTCATAGTCCATGAATCTTCAATGTTTTTAGATAATTCGGATGTTTTGTTAATTGTATGATTATGTAATTCTTCTGATTCACTTGTTACCGTCATTATAGTAAACTTATATTTTTTGTATATTTTACATACGCATTGATATGAAAAATATATTACGATTGAATTGGCACCTTCGTTATTTCAGAACTATCCTTCGGACATTCTACTTCGTTTTGTTTATACTTGAAACAAGTATCGGTTTTATCTTTATATTGTAATATATCCACGTTTTCTGGAGTAGGATATACATATATTTTACGTGTATCCGGCATTGTTATATATACCGCAAACAAACCAAATGCTAAACTTGCTATAAACACCTTTAAATCAATATACTTAAAAAGTCCCATTAAATTAAATTATGTATAGATAAAAAAATATGTATAAAAATTACTTCTTTACTTTCTTCTTTTTCTTGGGTTTAACTGCGGATACTTTCTTCATCGCATCTTCTTCCTCCATTTCCTTTAACAAATCTGGATGAATAAAACTTCTTTCTTGAGAACTTTCACCATCTAGTTTAAATACCATTTTTCCTCCTTCTTTTTGTTCTAAAGAATATTTCGCAATCAAACGTTCTTGTTCTTCTGTTCTTTGACGGACTAACTCTGCTGCTTGTTTTGCTTTCTGTATCATTGCCTCTTTATTTGCGACATTTCGCTTATTCATTCCTTCTTTCAGTTTTGTTGTTCTCATCATACGGTCAATTGCGTTTGTATCCATTCTCATCTTTTTACCCATACCACCCATCGTTTGAGCCATTTTAGCAAACATCTCAGACATTTCGGCACCACCTGCTGAATCTTTCATTTTTCCGAGAAGTTCTCCTGCTTCCTTCATTATTTCTTCACGCGAAATATCACCATTTTTCATTTTAGCATCTAATTTATTTGTCACTGACTTCATTAATCCCATTACTTTTGTAGGATTTTTCATTAGTTTTTTTATTACGTCTTGGGGATTAGCATTTTCAATATCTCCTCCCAACAAATCTGTGAAATCGCCAGCTATTTCTTCAGCCATTTCTTTCGCTAAAGAACCGATCTTACCATTAAATAATGTATGTAAATGGTCTTGCATATTTTCCATATTCGGCATATCAAATGTTCTGGTAGAATCTCTATCTGAATCTGTATTTGTATCTGATGTCGATTCGGCGTTCTCATTGGAATCCATATTTTTAAAGAAATCCATCAGTCCGGACATTGTTTCACCTATCTTTGATTGTAATTCTGATTCATCAATTCCATCAAACATATTCATAGATTCACCAAATGTATTTTTATCAGTTACTCCGCCAACTACAGTAAACATAACCACCTGCAAGTATTTCCATATAGTCTTACGAATGTTTTCGGTTACACCTTCTGAATTATAAAGCATTTTAAAGTCGACGTTTGGAAGAAATTTTACATTAACCTCACTTGTTTCTGTAAAAATATCAGTGTTCTGATATAGAATATCAAAAAAACGCTCGGGATATACGGTCATGCAGTATTTATATAATTCGTTTCTCGATGTTTCGCTCATCGTACTTGAAATATCAGACAATAAATCTGCATATTCCGGAAATGTCGTCTTCAAATCATTCGCAAAATCGCTAATAATAGTAACAAAATTGTTAGGTACGTCTATTGTATCTGCCATTAATAATATTATATGTTTATTTTGTTTAACTCGTTTTGGTTCTAATTATCTTATTTGCCAGAATACAGTTCAAACATTTGATACACATTTGTTTGATTTGTTTTTGGAATAATTATGTTATTATGTATAAAGTAATTGTTTTGAACTGCTTCTAATGCGTATTTGATAGGTGAATCACTCCTCCTTAATTTTGGTTTTTCTACACAGATTTTTTCTAAATTTTTGCAAAGGATTTGTTTATTACTACTATGTGACATCAATTGACGTTACTATAATATTGTTAAATATTTCAATTTTTAGATAATATAACGTAAATCTGTAAAATTGAAATACTATATTGTTCTATTAGTATTGTAACTATAACAACACATTCAATATGTCTTCTATTCAAATTTATATTCCACGTATTCTTGGTTCAGTGACTAAAACTGAAATCAAAGACGCTTTTAAACGCATGGATATCGGTAAAGTTACGTATATTGACATGGTAAGTAAAATAAATGAAAATAAACATAAATATCATTATGCTTTTATTACGATTGAGTTATATTCAACCACTCGTAGTCTGAACTTTAAAAATAGTATTCATAAACATGGGATGATACGATTATTATACGACGAAGAAGCCGCGCAATATTGGGAAATTAAACTTAAGGTTGAAAGGTCTGAACGAATGAACGCAATAGAATATAAAAATGTACCATTTTACAGGTACATTACCTTAGGTGATAATACAGAACCACCGCCAAAAGTAACAAACGAGAACATTCAACCACCATATGATATGTGGAATACTCCGTTAATATTAACTGATATCATCATCGACCTATAATACTCTCCAAAAATATTATATTTTAGTCTGTAAGATACTAATTAGTCACTTTTTTTTGTTGTCAAAGTATATATGGCTGTTGATTTATCGCATAATCTAGAAAAATTAAAACTTACATTCAATAATATTCTACTACTACGAAATGATATAAGCAATGTTAAGAGTGTAATTACCACCCAAATCAATCATTTAAAAACTGTATATGGAGAACTATCTAAAAATACTACAAAAAAGGCTCTACTATTTAGTTTGGATTCATTTTTTTTCCAGTATAAACTGTTTTCAGTTGAATCTGAAAGTATTGATAAAATGCGTATATTATTGAATAACAGAATGTATTGTGATTATTATAAACTATATACATTAATTATCACTTATATCAAAGATAATACAGAAGATTTACTAGATGAATCATTGGAGTTTCGAACATTTCCTCTTTATAAAGATTTAGAACCGTTTCAAGAATATAATATTGAGGACATTAAAAATATTCATATTGATATTATGAAGTATATTAATTATTTATATCGTTGTTATGAATCTAAACGTGAAAACATTTTAAATTATAATAAAAAAACTCGAATTGGGTTCTCAATATCAAATTTATTAAACACATTAGAACATGAAAATACAGTATTACATCACCAAATTATATTATTTGTTAATTACCTGTCATTCTTTCATATATCACAAACAAAACATTTGAAAAAATTATTAAATCGAATGAATATTTTTAATGAAGAGATTGAAGAAAATATGAATGGAAATCATGTATATTCGGTAGATGATGTCGAATATACTGAACCATTTCATAAGTTTGAAACGGAAAGTAAATCTGAAGAAGTTCCCACAAATGATGAAAATAGTCAAACGATTAAGAAAGAAACCGCATTATCAAATGATATATCTGTCGAACCTAAAACGTCAGAAAAATTTGAATCCAAAAACGTAAATAATATACCGGAATCTTCGGTTATGAATATAACATTAACACATGATAATGATACTGTTGTAAGTACTGATTTAGAAAATAACTCTTCTACTAATTAACTACATCAATTGTAATACAAAATATAGGTATATATAAATGAGTACACGCGAAAACATACAACAAAAACAACAACAATTAATTAATGAATCAAATGATGATAAACGTAGTGTTTCATTAACAGTAGGTGATACTAGAGATGATAAGGTGGTTTGGTCTCAGGATAATGAAAAAATTTTAGTTGAATGGTGTGATATAGCACAATGTTATAAATGGTTAAACTTTAGAAGTCATAACAAATTATCTAGTATGCAAGCATGGTTTACAATACCAGCTATTATATTATCTACTATAACTGGTACTGCATCATTCGCACAAAGTACATTACCGCCGAATATTCAAGGTTTCGCACCTGCAATAATCGGTACCATTAATATTTTGGTTGGTATATTAACAACCGTACAACAATATTTAAAAGTATCTGAGAAAAATGAAGCTCATCGTGTATCCTCTATTGCATGGGACAAATTCGCACGAAATATACGTATTGAATTAGCGAAGAAACCCGAAGAACGTGATAAGGCAGGTCACTTTATTAAAATGTCTCGACAAGAGTTTGATAGACTAATGGAGACTAGTCCTAGTATTGATGATAAAATTGTCATTGAATTTAAATCCAAATTCAAAAATAAACCTGGATTTGATAAATTAAAGAAACCTGATATTTGTGATAATATAATAAGTGCTGAAGAAACTAGAAATAAATGGTATGAAAATATTCTTTCTATAAACGATGATGAATTAGATGACCCTGGAGTTATTGCTATTAGAGAACGAGATAATTTTATTTTAGAACAACAGAAATTACTTGCTGAAAGAGAACAAGAATTAATCAAAAATGCTGAATACCAAAAACAACAGGAACTGTTAAGACAACAAGAAATTGAGTTAGCCGAACAAAAATTACGCGAAGAGGAAGAAGAATATAATACAAAGGTGACAAAAATTAACCAATATATTAATGGATACGAGGAAGTTTACTCACGTAGACCATTAGAAGAGGACATTCGTGTTAATTTTAAAGAACAAATTGACGAAATAAGTATGAAACGTTTCCTTGTCAGTTATAACAAATAAATATCTAGTATAGCTTCATATCATAATATACTAGATAGACAAATATAGACTTGAATTCTTTACAGACCAATATTCATTTGTTTTATGTAAAAAACGAATACATGATTTATCGTTTATTAAACCAATCTCATGTTTTGTAAAATTACTATGTAACACATATATAGCATTTGATGTAAATAGACAATATCTTTCCAACAATTTATCGTCTATATTTATTCGTTCTGTTGAGAACATTGTATTATTACCAAATATTGGATGTTCTATTTTATCCGATATCAATGACATATTGGTAGACGATTTTAATTCGACATTAGTATAATCTGCTTCATTATCCTTTTTACATAAATATACACAGATAGGATACTCTATTATGTTGTTGTTCTCATCGTATATGTTTTTAATTAGACTATTTGTAGAGAACATGTTGATAACAATATTACATATAGGTACATTGTTTGACATCTTTTTATTTATAATTTCATCTATAATTATCCAGGAAAACGCTTCATTTTCAGGAAAATTCAATTCAATCGCAGATACATCAATAAAAATATATAATTTATCCTCTACTTTTACAAAACCTTTATAGTTGTCATTCGATTTTACATATTCTATTCCAAAATTTTTTTCTAGATATTGAGAACATTGTTCGTTAACATATTCATCTTCTATATTTTCTGTATTATTTGAATATGCATCAAATTCGTCCAATGATTCATTGGTATCATCTTCATAGGGCAAAATATCACTGGTTTCGCTATCCGTATCGGATTCGTCGTTGTTCTCTATTATTGCCTTTTCATTCGGAAATTTCATTATATTATTTGAGTTATACATTAAAAATTTGACATATGGTTTGGTTGTAATATCCGTGAAATTATATAAAACATAGTGATATTCTGTATCAGGAGTAGGTTCTATTACTTTATGTAAGGTGTCATCATGTAAATATGTATATATGCTTTGAATCGGTTGCTTATCATCTACGTTATATTTATCAGTGTCATTGTCATATATATCCGGTTTTTGTATTTCATATGTGATAGTTGTTGGTTGTATCTTCTGCATAAATTTTTCATTTATTAATGTTTCTATTTTATGTTGTGTGGATATCATCTATATACAGTAATACTAGATTAAATAGACTAATTATACTAAAAAAATAACATAAAGATATGTTCGTTATAATCTGTATAACGTATCAGTTATTTTTACTCGATTTAGTATCTTCTAAATGTCTGTCTCAGGTGAGAACTCAATTCGTTCGTTGAATGAGTCTGAACGTAATTATATGCGTGCGGATGATGGCGACCATTTTTCAGTGATTACTGATACCACGGCCAATGAATCATTAAACGACCAACTACTACAACATAAACATCGTCATAAGAAAAGTCGTTACAGTGACATGTATGATAATATCAAATCATCCGACCCTGATTATCATAAAATCACACGTCGTGAAGGGGATGTTAAGATTAAGACTGAAGTATATTCAACATCTATCATGCCCGGGACGTTTATTCGTGATGCGATTACCGGTTATAAACAACAAGACTGTCGTGTTGGTTCATGGAAGGAAGACCTATTCTTTAAGGTTCATGAGGCAAGTGGATATATTGGTACACAATCATATGTATTGTTTTATGATAGCCCAGAACAATTTGAAAGACATATGAAAGCATCCGTTTCTACAAATTCTAAAAGAATCTGGACGGATAAATTTGCTAGAGCACGAGATAGGCTAGAAAAAGAACAACAATAAACTTCTTATTATATTCGTATTTAGGAGATTAAAATCTGACAAATATATAACTTAATGAATAAAAATTATATATCCTGGATACACTACGCATATATTACAATAACAGCCACAGTGTTAGCATATGTAACTGTAATGGATACACCATCCAACTCTTCAGATGAATCAGCAGTTAATATGTTACCCACAATAAATGAACCGGAACCGGAACAGGAACAGGAACCGGAACCGGAACAGGAAGTAGAAAATCAAAATAGTGTTACGAGTTATTTAAATACATCAGAAGAATCTAAACCAATTGAAATTCAGACATCTGAGCCAATCGAACAACCTCCAATGGCTATTGCTGAACCGGTAGAACAACCACCAACCGTTACTCCCAAACCAATAGAAGAACCCAGAATAGAGATTCCAAAAGGTGGAAATAGAAATAAAACTAGATTAAAAAAGCATAAAGGCAAAACTAACAAGACTCGTAATCGTAAATAAGCTTAGATATTATCAAATCAATGTATTTGATAATATTGAATCAAAAAGTTAGTCTAATTGTGATAGACAGTTGTCAATAAATTCTTTTAATCCATCCTTATCCGCACCTGAAAATGATTCATCCGGAATATAACTATCATTTTCTTTGCGATAACATAATATAGTAGGTATACCCTTTACCATTTTTTTTGTCTTTAAAAACGCATAAATCTCGAAATTATCGTCAATGTCAATAATCGCACACTGAACGTTGTCTGGCATATTATTGAAGTATTGTAATACTTCTTGTTCTATTTGTTTACATGGAACACACCATTCCGCTCCGAACTTAATAAAAAATAATCCAGGGTTTGTCTTGATTCTATTTAGAAAATTGTCACGAGACTTAATCTCTGTAATGATAGGAAGAGGCATTCTATATACATATATATCGATATTTTTATACCTTTTCGGATTTCGTTTTTTCTGTAAAAGAATTTTGTGTTTACAATATATTATATTACACAAATGAGTTTACAAGAACATAATCTAAACATTCATATGTATTCATTAGATGAATTACTCGGATTATTTGATTTAACATATAATATCACCTTAAATGATTTGAAACGTGCCAAAAAAATAGTTCTGAAGACTCATCCTGATAAATCAAAATTAGATTCCAAATACTTTCTTTTCTATAAACAGGCATTTGATGTAGTTGTTCGATTTTATGATAACCAGAACAAACAGTCTCAAGTAGCAACACCACAAAACACTGTTTATCATACTAATAATCTATTTAATACCAATGATTCGCAGACAAATAAAAAAATTTCATCTGTAATTAATGACATGTCAAAACACGATTTTAATAACAGATTTAATGATTTATTTGAAAAAAATATGATGAAAAAAGTAGACGACAGTAAAAATGAATGGTTTCGTAACCAGGATTCTATATATTCCTCCGACGTACAAGTCAATTCAAGTAACATGGGCCAAATTTTTAACAATATAAAAGACAAACAATCTGGTATGGTTAAATATAGAGGCGTTGAGAACATTATAGCAAACAAATCATCTAATTCAAGTTACCATGATGATGATGATGATGAATCATATGTATCTAGTGACCCTTTTAGTAAATTAAAATTTGATGATTTACGAAAAGTCCATAAAGATGAAACTGTTTTTTCTGTAAGTGAACGCGACTACGATAAAGTAACCAAATATTCTTCAGTCGACCATTTTATGCGTGAACGTAGTAATCAATCAACAACCCCACTTAGTAAACCAGAAGCAGAACAATTATTAGCACAACAAGAACAACTATATCGCGAAAAAATGATGAAAAAGGAATATTCTTCTAACCTACAAAATATGCGGTATGAAGAAAAAAATAAATCTGTTTTATCGAACTTCTTGCGTCTGAAATATTAGATTCGAGGAGTATACCATTTTTTATCCATATCCAACAATAATGGGTCATAATCTACTGTTCTATTTTCAATATCACTATAACTCATATACTGACTCACTGTTGGAGGAGTAATCATATACCAAAAATAATGATATTGTAATCGCTGCCAATACATATCAACCGCATATTTTTTTATTCCATCTATCGTATAATCCTTTTTCAAATTCGATACTCCTTCTTTAAAGTTTTCAAGCAGAACATCATACATGTGTTTCTTTACGATATACCCTGTTGTAGTACGACAATAAAATACACGAGCACAATAATCTTCTACTTGTTGATAAGGAGGTGCATTATTACCACCAATAATCAACATATCCCAATTTAACTTTTTATTGTCATAAAACTTTTGTAAATTTGTCATTAATAACTCGGGATTTTTAAAGTCAATATCATCTTCACAAATAAAAACATATTCGTAATTTCTTTGCTTTGCTATTTCTAAACACTTAATATGACTCATCGTACATCCTACTGCTCCTATCTTATCATATACAGCATCTACCCGTTCGGCTTTTATTTTCATTTTATTAAATTCGTTTGTTACATGTTCTAATCTGTCCGTACGTTGTTTCAAATTAATAAAAAGCGTATTATTAAATAATTCCATTATGTAATAATATTATTCAAGTTAACTTTATACCATTTGAAATGATACTAAATATTTACTTTTTTTGCTTGCGAGATTTGTTCTTGCGAGTCTTTGCCATCTTCTTGAAAGCACCGAACTCTCCCTTCTTGGTGAAGTAACCTGCCTTCTCCAGACGCTTCTCCTTCTTGGCAGTCTTGTGCTTGCGAACAGACACAATACGTCCGTGCTTGTTCTTCATTAAATCCTTCTTCTCTAAACCTCCTGCCGTTTCGTCGGCATTTCCGTGAAATACTTGAGCTCTAGAACCAACAGTCATTGTGATTATATATACAAAATATATATATTTTATTTTGAAGACTCATTGTCACTTTCAACTGTTTCTACTAAAACTTCGTATGTATCAGTATTATGGCTACTTGTATTAGGTGTCTTATTTTCATCTAATGTCGCAAATTTAGATGTAACATAGGGTTGTTTTTCCGTTATTTGGTTGTTCGTTTGTTGTAATCGCAATTCTAAACCTGATAAACGTTTGTTTGTTTCGTCTAATTGTTTTGTTAATTCAATTATGTGTAAACGCATAGAATACATCTCAGACTTTTGAACTTCGAATAATTCTTGCATATTACCCATTTTATTATCATTACTCCATGAAACCGACTTCTTATCCTTTGGTTCTGGTATTTCTACTGCTTCTATTGTTATATTATTATCACCTTGTATATTAATTTTATTGTTCTGTTGAACTGGTTTCATTAATTCTTCTCGTTCGCGTTTTTCTCTTTCTAATAACTCATTTATATCTTTATTTTCATCCACTGTTGTATCGCGAAAATTTATTTCAGCAGGAACTTTACGTTGGAACATATTGTCATATTCTTGTTGACGTATTTGAAATTGCTTATTGTAAATATCTTCTTTGCTTTCATTCGTAAGTGGCGGTGTATTAATATTATTCACTGTGTCATATGAATTATTTTGTTGATATTGGTATGGTTGTGATTGATTCCATTGTTGATTTTGAGGGTTATTTGAATTACTTTCTATATTAGATGAATTATGGGCGGAAAAATCGGGATTATTCAAATGAACGTCTTGAATCATACTCGTAAGTAATTCTTTGTTTAAATTATTTAACTCAGCTGGGTCTATTTTTCTACCTTGAATTTTTTTATAAAACTCTTCTATCGATTGTTTAAACCATGTCTCCTTAATATGAGGTGGTTTTGAATCAAAATAACGAATTATAAATGGATTCCCATTAATAATATTCCATAGAATTTTCTGATTTTCTGGATGAACGAAAAGGGCCATGATTTTATAATGTTATTACTAACATTATAAATTTTGTCTTTATCTATATTTATTCCTTTTTAATATTTCGATAAGATTCAATAATATTTACAATTTCATTTCTACTGCCCTCATCTGTAATCTCATACGCTAATTGTATGGGTACTTTACCTGTAGATGTCAATGGCTTATCCGCATATTCTGGATACATTCGTAACATCTCGTCTAGCTGGTTGGGAAGTTCCATCTTTATGGAATCCATAATATATTTTTTTATTTCAGCATCATTGTTACCACCTTTGTAAACCTTACTCTTTTTTTTATTCGTTTTACGCTTTGATTTACGCGAACCCTTACGACTAGATTTCGCTTTCCCGCCCTTATTTTCGTCTACTATAAATTTTGGTGTAAATACATGTTCTATCTTCTTTGCTTTCAAAAAATCGTAAATGCTTTTCTTTCTATCTTCAAGTGTTTCATCCTTCGGGTCTTTCTTTGTAGTCGCCCATTTGATATAAGAGAATAGTTCACCCAAATATTGGTCTATCTGGTCCGCACTTGTAAAAGGTGTATTTTTTGTATCGAATTTTATTTTCATATTACCCACTCGGAATCCCTTGCGATTTCTATAATTGGTTGGATATATTTTGGTGGTTATTATGACATCATTATTATTTTCAGTTGATTTGTCACTCATCTTATTTTATACTATATGGATATTTTTTGTTATACTTTGAAGTATATTTTACGGAACTTACTAACATAGTTATCTGGTATTCTTGGTTCTCTAAATAATTGTATCTTGTCTTTACAGGAGTTTATCGGAATATTGTTTATTTTACCAGTCAACATTGTGATTATAAAAAACAATGAGTACATTCCACATTCCGTATTTTCATACTGATGTTGGACCTTATAATTGTTATATTCTTGTAAATCAATAGGGTTCTCTAATTGTTTGGCAAATGTTTTTATGCGTTCCACAAAAGCTTTGATTTCTTTAGGTATTTTATCACCATTACTGTCAAAATAGAAGATGAAATTGTCCTGTAAATCAATAAATAACGATACCCAATGAGAACCACTCTCTTCCATTTTGTCTAAATTAAACACAACCCCTATTTTACGTTTACCCATCTTCAAAAGGTCTTCTAATTGTTCCTTGCTTTTTAGTTTACATAAATCTTCGACATAACATATATCATCGAAATCTATTGTCGCGGTCTTTATTGCTTTAAACGACGGATAAGATTTTTCGTATTCTCCTAATACTTCATCTATATCTATATTGCTTAACCATGTATTCGGGTCTGAACTCCATTCATTCGGTTGTAATGGTCTAGGTATAAAAAGATATTTATCTATCTTTTCACGTAAATCATCATCCTTTATCACATTTAACCAGCATTCTTCATTCGTACAAGTTCTCAATCTCGTCTTTAAATCTTTCCAAATTAATCTTGGTTTCTCACTTGTTATTTGGTTATCTGGATTACTCTCGTTATATGATTGTTTTAAAAGAGTTAACACTTTATTTGGAAAACAACTACCACGAACCACGCTATTTCCATCTATAGTTGGATTACAATTCAAAGGAGAATTCACACTTAATCTATTTCTTCTCGTTTTATTTTGTTTACCTCCCATCTGTTTCTTGGTTGTCATAATACTCTAATATACTATAACAAACTATCTTTTTCCGCTATATCTTTTTTATCGAATATATTTAGTAAATTCAGTTCTTTATTTCTTTTTAAATACTTGGTTACCGCCCCACAAAGACAATATATTACTTGATTGATTTGTTTTTTCTATATTCTCATTCTCATCATCCTCATCTGATTCATCCATGTTTCCAAATAATACATCTTCATCCGAATTATCGTATGTTTCTTTGTTCTCTAATTCTTTCATCTTAAAATATCTGATTAATGTTTTCGTATAACCTTCAAATATCTCATTTACATCCGTCGTTATTTGTTTGTCCGGCTGGCTTAATAGTTCTCTTGTTATGTCTATTATTTGATTTTTATATTTCCGTAGTGATGAATAATGTTTTTGTTCTCGTATATGTTCTTCTGGATTTGCTTTTGATATATATTTTTTGTGATGACACCGATTCATTAATAGGTTTAATGTAATATCATTTACATATCTGTTACTTGGACTGTTTGAATCGTTGCTATCACTGTCCGTATCACTCATTATGATATATTGATATTTTAAATATGATTTTTTCAGTTTAGGAAATATTTGGTCGTTAGTCGAGAACAATATATTTTACTATAGTATAATAGTATTAATATGTCAACTGTATTAGGTGGTCCATATAATGGATATTCTGGAAAACAAACTATAACTTCTAAAAGAGATAATGAAGGTGTTATGACTAGAAGAATTCTGCGTAGTTCTTGGAACACTCCACAAGCAGCAACTCAGACAGAGATTACTTCGCCTTTTAAAGCTATTAACAATTTAGATAACAACCGTAAATTTGTTTCTGATTCGTCTGATTATGTTAGATTTAAGAAACAACAAGCAATGAACCGTAACTACAATGGTAGCAAACACTAAAAAGTATTCATCAAATAATACAAAAACAATAGTATTATGATAACCGTATTATTCTATAAGTA